>Ga0075810_101_pt1 | contig 72138 bp, 71 predicted proteins | sample RifGroC2_FD_68270 | JGI IMG/M metagenome (GOLD analysis project Ga0075810, IMG submission 68270) | Microgenomates (Collierbacteria) bacterium GW2011_GWC2_44_30
ACCACTCTCTAGGCTTGAAAACACCCCAATATCGCCTGCTACAATTGCAACAACAGATTACTAACCCTCAGAGTGCCAAATGTGTGTGACCAGGACAACCAACTTGACTTCCAGCCTCAAGTGTGGTACACTATGGGATCTTCGAATTCAAATCTCTCACTCAGGCACAAAGCCTGGAAAGGACGTTAAAAATGCATTGGAGAACCCAATTTTTGCTCACTGTTATCGTTTCGCTCTTAATTGCTGGGCTTTTCACAGCCTACTTAGTTGATTATAGCGACACCACAGACGCAAATTGCACTCCTGGTGAAAAAACCTCGTTGTATCCACTAACGCCAGGCGAAAGCTATTCCGATCCCGGCGCTTTCTTTAACATAACCTTGAATAGCGTTGGGGAGGGATCTCCATCTGCCAGAAAAGGTCTGGACATTTTTCGCGATCGATTCATTGACACGGTCGACGAGGCATACGTCACGACATGGAGGAATTCCCATAACGTCTACTGCTTCACCGTCTACGCTACCCCAAGCGGTCAGAGAACATCCTACTTGTGGATGTCAGAACAAGTAATGTCTCTGACTGGTCTGGCCACACCAATTCCCACACCCTAACTTTTCCCTCTTCACACAAAAACCTTCCTCTTGAGGAAGGTTTTTTTTATGCAAAAAATATCCCCTCCCTCTTTCGAGTTTGGGGAACAGATTCACGGCTGTGGAGAACCTACTACATTATTCCGTCGGTTAACTTCGACTTGGCAGGATTGTTCCGGTTGGAACAGAGACCAAGTTGTCAAATCGTAGTTTCTCGAAAACGGATCAACGTATTCGGAGCCAAAATAAACCGAATAGATTCCCAAGTTTGGGTACTGAACCAATCTAAGTCGGTTCGGGATTTCCACCACCTCGCCGTAATAATACGGAAAGTGATCTTCTCCACTGGTTGTGTAACGATTTAGTTCCACCCATCGGTCAACGTTGTAAGTGCATTTGTCCTCGTGCACCGCTACATCTTTGTACTTTGTCCTTTTCTCTTTTACGGTACACGGAACTTTGATCGTATCGGTGGTGGAACGGCAATTGGTAACTCCACCAGCACCGTCGTCATCACACACAGGCTCACCGGGAACTTCTTTATCACAAGTGGTCTGGACATCTACCTCTTCGGTACCATCCTCCACCTTCTTCCATTCCTTGAAGGAATAGGTACAGGACTCGTTATAGGCGTCTGAAGGCATTTCACTTGCCCAGTCCGTCTTACTGAAAGTCTGATACTCCTCCACCCCCAGGGTCTGTTCCCAATGGAAACCCTGAACCCAGCAAGTTCTGGTGACGGTATCAAAGTTCCAGTACCAAATCAGCCAAACGATCAAGCCAAACAAGACAGTTCCGATTACTCCCCCAGCAATCGCAATCAACTTCTTACGATCCTTCATCAAGGGTGATGATATGGCTGGCATCTCATCACGGTAGCCGGATGTTTCCATTCGGCTTGATTCATTCCGTTGCACTCGAGAAATGGGTGATGGCACTTCGCGTCTTTCTTCAGGTATCCCCCAACCGGCGTCCCCATGTTCAACTTTCGTGGTTTCGTATGCAGTTGCCGTTCCGGCTGTAGATACGAAGGCACTCAACTTGACACCTTTCCGGCCAACGGTTGTTTCAACAGTACCAATCGGTGCACCGCAATATCCACAATTGGTCTCGTTGTAAACTGGATTCTCGCAACCACAATAGTTGCAGAACCAATTTGGACCACTACCCTTCATTGCCCACTGAGCAGCAGTTGCTTCTACCATGGGTTTGGGTGTATACCACCGAACCCCTTTCGTGCGAGGTTTTCCGCACGAGCATTTAAATTCATACGCCCAATTCTCGGCTTTACATTCACAAACCCATTTTTTTAAATAGTTTGCCACACGATCCTCCTTTGGAGAATATATATAGATAGGTTGTCAAGATACAAATTCACCCTATATTATACCTCATAAATCGTTTGAATAATCAACCCTCTCGATCTCCTGATACAAAAAAATGCCATACCTTCTATAGAGATATGGCAAGAGATAAATCTAATGCACTTTGTAGTCCAAAAAGGACTCGGGTGGATAATCAGCGCGACCTTTAAAAGGCGCCCAGTTGAACTTCTGGCTCTCTGTATTGTAGTCCTTGACCAGGCCGTTCCTATTGGAAACGATAGCCATCAGATCATCTCGCGCGATCTGCATTTCATGATTGTATTGGGCTTGGGTAGAGGGCATCCACTTGGTTTTGTCTTCGCCGTAAGTTGAAGTGTATTGTGTCTCAATATCAACCAAGCGCTGTTCAAAAAGTGCGATGTCGGAATCGGCCTTTGCGATCGCATTGGCTTGGTAGACGAACCACTCATACTTCTCCAAGGCAGCCTTCGGACCGAATTCTTCTTTCACGACATCACCAGCTTCATCAATCCACCACCCAAGGACGCTTCCGAGAACCCCAAGGGCCAACATAAGGACGAAAATCACGATACTCATGACAATAAAGAACTTTTGTTTTCTGCTTGTCATTGACATACTCCATTCTCGTAGGTTCTACCCTGATTTGCGCACATTATGGCTTCTTGTGCTTGCTGCCACTGATACGCGAGCAGATCCATGTTATACATACCTGAAATTAAATCTTTAGGGTTAGTTAGATCAATTGGGTAATCTGTAAGCAAGTACCCAAGACCACCAGCAGTACCCCACTGATGATACCGATGCATTGGATCAAACCAATAAATGTACGGGTCAGATGAGCCAAATGTACCGTCCGGCTGCAGCAACTCCTCCGTGTAGTACCATTGTTCCGCACCAGAGGCGTCTTTTACCACAAAGCGAGGAACATAGGAACCAGAGGCGGAAGTAACTGTAGTGGGCTCCAAGCGCTTACCGGAACTTGTTACTTTTCCCGCAACAGGAGTACGCAGAACGATCTGACCATTGAGAGAAATCAAATGGATCCACAATACCTTGGTGGGATCAGTGGTGACTTTGATGCGGTCAATGATATTCTGTTGCTCTGCAGTGTGACCCTGCGCATTCTTCGGAACCTTAAACCCTAGTTCTTGTACTTGCGTAGATCCACCGGTACTTCCCTGTCCGGCAGGAGTCCCACAAGAGAAAAGGACGAAAGACAGTGACAGTAGAATAACCAACCATTTTTGACTCTTCATTTACTACCTCCGGATGAAGTCATCCTTTCTGTACTATTCAGGAAGGATGCAAGCGAAGCACAATTTATGTCCCCCTTGCATCCTTCCTAATAAGATATATTTAGTTTGGTAATGTACTAAAAAAATCCGATAATGGAAATAATTATTACGGCTATTATAGCTGAAATTCATGATTGTCAACCTTCCAAAGGCAAAATTCAAATGATTCCCCGCTCACGAAGTATTGCAAGGCAATCGGCCAACACTTGCTCCTGGCTTCGAGAAGCGTCAATCACCTTCCAAATCTCCGGATACTGTGCCGACAACTCCAAATAGGCATCCCGTACTCGTGCGTGAAAGGATAGTTCTTTCAGATCGTATCTATCCACATCCGAGCAACCTTCTTTACGCATGATGGACAGTTCCGGCACCAAATCGAAATGAAGTACCAGATCAGGCATCAACCCGCCGGTAGCTTCCTTGCTAATCTGTAATATTACGGCCTTGCTGACTTTCTCGGAACCTTGATAAGCATAACTACTGAACCAGTACCTATCCAAAAACACTCCCTGGCCGCTCTTAATGCCCGTAAGAATCGGTAGGATCTCCAGATTGACCAAGTTAGCCCTGCTTGCACTATAGGCCATAAAAGCAGCCATAGGATCGATCTCCAGATCTTTGTGCTCCTGAACAGCGATTCTCATCAACTCCCCAAAATCGGTCCCCCCCGGTTCTCTCAAGAATCGCCAACCCTCCAGGTGTGGCTTGATACTCTTTATGGCTGTGGTCTTTCCTGACCCTGATCCTCCTTCGACTACCACGAACGGCTTATCTTGAGCGAAGCCGAAAGGTCTTCTGTCCTCCACCATAAGATTAGACCTTTCCGGCAATTCTTAACTGCATCAAAATTTCTTCGGGGAGCTCCGCCGTCGGATCTTTGACGTACTTACGGTACTCAGCCAAAATTTCTTCATAAGACAGCGCAACCAATCTAGCCTCGGAAATTACCGACGAACAAGATTGGTCCTCAATTGGTCCACTTCCCCCAACATATTCTTTATGAAATTTATCCTTAAATTTTTCAGACATCAATCCAAGTTAGAGCAAAATTCCGTCCCTGTCCACCCCCAAATAATTGTCTATTTGAATAGTAAACTACCAAGCATAAATAGTACCGACAAAGCCATAAACACAAAAGTAATCCACGCAATCAGCTTGTATCTTTTTTGAGTCTTGAAATCACCCACTACTCGATTGTCATCGGCTAGTTTGATAATAATGAAGATCAAAGGCACGGCAATTACTCCATTTACCACCGCCGCTACATAAAGTGCTTGCATCGTATTGACCCCAACCATGTTCATCCCTGCTCCGACCAAAGTTGCAAGCGCGATAACGATATAAAAACCTCTAGCTTGATGAAATTTTTTTGATAAACCTTCCGGTATTCCCAATCCGTCGGCTACTGCGTAGGCAAGCGATCCTGCCAATACCGGAATGGACTGCAAACCGATCCCAATCATACCGAAAGCAAATAATAAGTAGGCAAAATCTCCAGCCAAAGGTTTTAGAGCCAGGGCCGCTTCTTGCGGAGTCGAGATATTAAAATGCCGCCGTCGTTAACACGATAAAAAATGTCATCAAATTTGAAAAGAGCATTCCTATCTTCGTATCCCACCTCATTCTCTTAACATCGCTTGGCCAAACCTTAGTTTTCTGTCCAAAATCTGAGATCTGGGACCTGACATCTGTAATCTTCTCTTCCACTTCTTCCGACGTCTGCCAAAAAAAGAGATAGGGCGAAATAGTTGTACCCATAAAGCCCACCATTGTCATGAGATAGCCAAGATTAAAATCAATGTGTGGCACTAAGATCATAAACGCGATCTCTCCCCAATTCTGCTTCACCATAAAAGCCGTAATCACATACACGAGAAGAGACAATCCCAGCCATTTCAGCACTCTGGCGTATTTTTTATACGTCACCGCTATCTCCATCCAAACAATCAAAACTGCCGTTACTATTAACCAAAAATGAAATGGTAATCCAAACAACATCTGTAGTGAAGCCGCAATGATCCCCAGATCGGCACCAATATTAATCACGTTAGCCACTGCCAACAGAGATACCGCAAACCACATGAGCTTTACCGAATAGAACTTTTTAATCACCGCCGCCAGACCACTCCCCGTCACTAGCCCGATTCGTCCGCACATCTCCTGAATCGAAATCATGGCCGGTAAGAGAAACAAGCTCATCCAGCTCATTTTGTACCCATATTGAGCTCCGGCAATCGAATACGTGGCTACCCCACTCGGGTCATCGTCAGCCGCCCCGGTGATAAAACCCGGTCCAACTCTTTTCAACATTTGCCGTAACTTATGACTCCACCTAGTAAAAACAACCATACTTCATCTTACCCTTCCAAATCCCAAAACCCAAGCCGATCCCAACAATCTTGTCTTGGCCTGCCATCCAAACTACCCCGCCCATTAGAGTGTTTGTATATTATTGACTTTTTGATAACAATCTGTTACTATATAGGCCATAACCGCACATTTCAAGAAACGGAGAAACCCATGCAACTTGCACAGGATAATATGCACGTTATTCGCGTTAAACCACAAGGGTCCTGTACTATCACAGGACTAAAACTCGGAAAGAACATGTCCAATCAACAGATCCTCCATGCAGTACCCTTTGACGGTCGAGAAATCCACCTTACCGTCGGAGTTGGAGGCACGCACAAATCACGATTCAGTACCAGTAGGGAGAATCAGAAATTTCCATACACATTGCGGCCATCAGGCAAAGGGGACTACCTGATGAGCAATCATGAGAATCAAAAAGAGGTCACAATCGATGAGGGGCAACAGATCGAGTTCCGCTGGACCAGCGACTGTGGCCACGCCGGTAAGGATGTAAACGTCAAAGTAAACATCTTCTGCTTCCCCAGCAAGGGCGAAGTACACCTCGTTTACACCGTCACGTCGTCAAAGAAATAGCCTCACCACCGGCCCCGTCCACACGACAGGGCCTTTTTTATGCTAAATGAACGCATTTTCATCGTCCTGCTTGACAACGGTCTGCATTTTCGATATCATATAGGATATCTTAAATCCCGGAACGTTTACAAAGGAGAATCATGTCTCAAAAATCTTTTGTCTTTGCGTCAGGCATTTCAATGCCCATCTCTTCGGCAGGTCCTGCCTACTTCAATGTCAGTGGCATCCCGATCAACGGGAAACCCCTAGCCAATACATTGAACCTTCTCGATGCACCTCAAGACGGTGTTTCGATCCAACTTCAGTTTGGAAAAGATGGACAATCCCGAACCGGTTTGTGCATCTCGCGCAGACCACAATCTACCCAAAACATCACGATTGAATGCACCCGCGGCCGTCATCATTTAAACAATGGCCTATCCTGCTCATGGCTAGTGGAGGGTGAATTTACGATCAGTTACCGCACCGACGGCGGAGATTCAAGCCGTGACGTGGATGTGGTCATCACCGTCAGACCCAACCACGCGAAGGAATCGGCCGAGATCAGCTACACCGCCACACCCATTTCCTCAAAGTCATATTCCTCAAAGTCATAGCCTCGGCGGCCCCGTCCAAACACGGGGTCGCGCAACATCCCGCTAGAAGGCGGGATGTTTTTATGCAAAAAAAGCCCCCTATCTTTGAGACAAGGGGCGGCGAGTTTACAGCGATCTAGGCTTCCTTCAAATTGATTATCATCGGACCTCCACTACGGTCCGGTTGAATCATCTCCCCATTTACCCTCAGCCGGTGACTGGACAAGGTTCGAAAAGTCGTTCCATTCAGTTTCAGATCCCCAGCCTTAAACGAACACAAAAACGCACTTCCGGCCTGTTCCAAATCTTCGTAGGCCTGTACCAGGGCCAATTCAAATGTGTCGTAGGCGGGTTCAGCCCCCATACGCACAAATGCTCCCTCGACCGGTGCAAAAACTTGCCATACCACAGTATCGGGATCGGGATAACTCATTTTAATCTCCTTTGAACAACGTCGTTATAAAAGAACACCCCATATTATACACCAAAACTCAAAACGGTATATTCAAATCACTCCTCAATCTCAACCTCATTGCCGTCTTCGCCTGACACCTCTGAACCGGTATCACTCTCAGTATTCGCAACCGTTTGTGGCTTCTTCCAGCTCGCCCAGGTACAGTTTGGATAGTCTTCACACCCGTAGAAGTCTCTTCCGGTTCTCGTCTTTTTCAGCACCACCCTTTTACCGCACTTCTCACAGACCACATCTTCTACATAGACAATATATGGCGCCTTATATGTGCATTCCGGATACCGGTTACAGCTTAAAAACTTCCCAAACTTGCCATCCCGGATGACTACTTCCCCAACTCCACACAATGGGCACCTGACTCCGGTTCCGGTTGTCGGAACGCCTACACGAGCGCTTTCCTTGTCAACTTTAAACAGTTTTCTGGAGAAGTCACCCCAAAACTTACTAAGCATCTCCATCCATGGTAGCTTCCCATTAGCAATATCGTCTAGGGAGTCTTCCATCTTCGCCGTAAACTCGTACTGCATTTCTCTGGGAAAGTTCTCCATCAAGAAATCCACCACTGCCTTGCCGATGGAAGTGGGAAAAAACTTTTTGTCTTTCTGCTCCACGTATCTACGGTCAATAATGGTGGAAATAATGGCGGCGTAAGTCGAAGGTCTACCAATCCCCTTCTTCTCAAGTTCTTTAATCAGGGAAGCATCGTTAAATCTGGCTGGTGGTTGAGTAAATTTTTGCAAACTTTCAACTTTCTTTTTGGATAATACTTCCCTCACCGAAAGTTCCGGCAAAGCTTGCAGTTCTTCGGAGTCCTTGACAAACAATTTTTTCCATCCATCAAACTTCACCACGATTCCATTAGCTGTCAGTTCACACGCCTCTGCAGTAACTACTACTTTCGTATCATCAAAAACTGCTTCGGCCATCTGGCAAGCCACTGTCCGGCGCCAGATCAGTGAATACAATTTCTTTTCGTCCATCGCCATCTCTTGACCGATATATTTCTCCGGTGTCACTTCAATATGTGTCGGCCGAACAGCCTCATGAGCTTCCTGTGCTACTACCTTCCCTGTAGTTTTGTACACTCTTGATGTTTTTGGCAAATACTCAGCACCATACTTTTCAACAATGAACCTTCTCACTTCTTCGATCGCTACCGGAGCTAGATTGAAGGAGTCTGTGCGATGATAAGTAATGTCTCCTTGTTCGTAAAGCTTCTGTGCGATGTTCATGGTCCTCTTCGCCGACCACCCAAGTACATTCGCCGCCGCTTGTTGCAAAGTAGAAGTCTTAAAAGGTGCATGTGGTTGGGTTTTCCTTTCCGCCTTTTTGATATCACTCACCACATACTCGGCAGTTTCCAATACCGCCAAAATAGTTTTGGCTTCTTCTCCGTTATGAATTTCCGCTTTATTCTTTTTGAATCGAGCCAACTCCACCCAAAATTCCTCTTGAGTTCTTGAGTCCTGCCTGCCGGCAGGCATGGTCTTGATTCCTTGAGTTCTTACGAGTGCACGAATCTGCCAATACTCCACCGGTACAAACTTTTCGATCTCTCTTTCTCTTTCAACAATCAGTCGGACTGCTACACTCTGAACTCTTCCGGCAGAGAGTCCTCGGCGCACTTTCTTCCACAATATCGGTGATAGCTTGTATCCCACAAGACGGTCCAGGAATCTTCTCGCCTGTTGTGAATTCACCATATTCATATCAATTTCGCGTGGATGTTCCATAGCATCCAAAATGGCCTCTTTGGTGATGGAGTTATACGACACCCGTTTAAAAATTGGCTGCTTCTTCCTACCCTTAAGTGAGTCTTTTAATATTTCGTTGACATGCCAGGCAATCGCCTCTCCCTCTCGGTCCGGATCGGACGCCAAAATAACTTCGTCTGCCCTGGCTGCCTCTACCTTTAGTCTTTTTACCGTATCCTCTTTCTTATCCATGATGGCGTAAGTCGGGGTAAATTCAAATTCATCCTTACCCAAATCTTTTATTTCAATCCCAAACTTGCTCTTTGGTAGATCTCGAACATGGCCCATGCTGGCCAAGATCTCAAAATCACCACCCAAATACTTAGAGAGGCTTTTCGTCTTCGTTGGTGATTCTACAATTACTAGTTTCATCGTTTCGTCATCTCGACCGCAGTGGAGAGAACTGACTGCCGGCAGGCAGGTCCCACTCCACCCGTACATCTTTAAAATATACATTAAAATCCGACCGGCAATTGTACTACACCTCTGTGAGGACCAACCAAGCAGTAATTTTGCAAAAGAAAACCGCCTTTGTTTAGAAGGCGGCAAATTTGTATCCCCTGGTGCCAGTGTTGTTCAGATTGGGCGGGTTAAAGCCCGCTTCGTTCTGCCCACTGAATACACCAGGTTCATAAATGAGTCTCAGAGTAGCAACACCCGGTCTGAGAACCATTCCGATCTGCAAGTGTCCTTCGTGTTGCCGAAGTTTATTTGCAGATGCCGGATTTAACCGGAAGAAGAAACATCACTACGCTCGGCGCAGGATGAGCCGTCTGGCTAGCCGCCAGAGTTCCAATGAGCGCAGTTAGTTTTAACAGAAACAAACCCCCATCATGTCTCCAGCTTCAAGGTCCTCACGGACTCCACCGGGACTCTCCGTATGGCTTCTTCTCGTGTGTGCCACTCATGCCAGGCGAAATAACAGCGTCAAGCCTGAGTGACACACAAAAAGTATCAAAGTTCTGCGGGTATTATACCCCATAACACCACGTTTGTCAACTATTAACCTGCAAGGATTATCCTCGCAGGTACTGTGGATAATAAATACACTCATACAAAAGCAAAAGCCCGATGCAAATTGCACCGGGCATTGATTTCCAGGACTCCGTGAGAGTCGACAATAAGAAATAAATTCTCACGGAGTCTCCATGAATTTCCCCAAAATTATGGGGGTAATATACATTGTCTCGGATGGAAGGCCTTCCATCCGAGACAAAAATGAGACTCACCCGAAATACTTGTGTCTGCGAAATCCTTGTGTCCCACACCGGACAGCTCATGGATTCGCAAAGCACCCGACGGGTGATCTTGGTCTTCAGAAATAGGAGGTGTCGGTTCCACTCTCCTTTTCCGTCGGGCTGCGCGACCCGACCCTAATCTCCGCGCGCGCGGAGGTTCGCGCATCCGGCGGATCAGCCGGTCATTAGGGGGAAGGCCGCCCGCGTGCGTCTTTGGCAGGGACAGAACCCTGCCGAGAAAGCTCGCTGGGAATGGGGCCGCCCCTTTCTCGGACGTCGGCTAAGGCCAAAGGGGCGTGTAAGCAGCACAGCTACCTACCACGTGGACCTATTTAATCTTCGGCCGCCGAGCCTGCCATCGGTTCCCCGAAGACAGGCTTAGCGGCCGAATTAATGTATATTTGTCATTCCTGGCTTGACCAGGAATCCATCAAGTAAAAGTACAACTTATTTCAAGAATACGCCATAATATATCACGACTTTCACCTCTTGTCAAGTGTTATGGGGTAGATAGCAATAGGACCTGACAAAAATGTCAGGTCCTTTAATTTTCGGATCCCGCCGGCCATGATCAGCGCAGGGCAGCGGCGGAAGGCAGGCGCCCCAGCTTATTGAAAGCAGGGCGCGGCCTCAGCTACCAGCAGGCAGCCGACGGGATCGAAGTTCACCAAACAGAGAAAACAGTTTTGATTAGGCGCACAGGGGCGGAACTGTTCTCAGGTTTGGTAGTGGCGAAGGCGTGCGAAGAAGCGCAAAAGGCTGGGCTCGGGGCGACGATTGTCGTCCCGCAGCGTAGCCGGCGCGGCGAAGGGTATATCGACAGGCCGTTCGTGACCACCGGCCAAGTAATCAATTTTCAAATTTCTATAGCAGGTATTATAACCCATAACACACTCTTTGTCAAGGGCCTAGATAAAAAAATATAGTCCGGACAAGGGCGCCTGTCCGGACCAATAAAGAGTGGCTCAGAGAGCACCAATGTGCATCCCGACTAAAGTCTCACTGAGCCTATGCGTGTAGTATAACCCTTCCTCTACATTTTGTCAAGTATATAGGGCACAATCTCCTTGGCCACAGGTGCGGCCACCGCACTTCCCTCACCCCCTTCCTCAATCAGAATCGTCATCACGATCCAATTCCGCACATCACTGCCTTTGGGAACCACCACGCTCGTCCACGCGTTTGAAAGAGTATCTTTTGTCCCTTTTTGAGCCGTTCCCGTCTTGCAGTAGATCTTCCCCGCAAATTCAAACAAAGGAAAGGCCGTTCCTCCCGGACTACACGCTCCCTTCATCCCCTCCAAGATTATCGCAATATTCTTAGGGTTAAACTTTTGATCACTGCAGTCGATCGTTCCCACCAACATCGGATTACAGCTCAAGCCACTTACAGCCTCAGCTGTCATTCTATTTATCTGTAGTGGTGTCGTCATCAAATCCCCCTGCCCAATGGCCATGTGATAAGTGTTTCCCAGAAACCATCTTTCTCCCAACGTCTTTTCTCTCCAGTAAGGTGTCGGCACAAATCCCTCGGACTCCCCCGGCAAATCGATTCCTGTTTTTTGACCCAGTCCAAATCTCATGGTCCAAGAAATCAAAGAATCGGCACCCAGGGCTTCGCCCATTTTGTAAAAGAAAATGTCATTGCTTCTGGAAATCGCCTTTACTACGTTTATCGAGCCCTCGGTCTGTCCATATTTATCCAAATACCAATTGCCAAAACGATACTCTCCAATCTTTATCTCACCCGTATCTATTATTTCTGAGCTACGGGTAATTTTTCCTTCTTCCAGTACCCCCATCGCCGGAACTAATTTATATACAGATCCTGGGGCAAAGTTTCCGGAAATTGCTCTGTTAAACAATGGTTTGGCTGTCTGATCGCTAATAAGACCATCCACATCTTTAAAGTCTCCTCCAAAATCGCTTCGCTTTCCATTGGCAATAAATAAATTTGGATCAAAGGAAGGCACGCTGGCCAGGGCCAACACCTCCCCATTTATCCTTGCGATTACCACCACTCCACTTTTTCCAATTTCTTTGAATTTATTTCTTATTGCCAAAAAGGCAATTTTCTGTAACTCCAAATCAATATTGGTCTGAATATTTTTTCCCGGGACTGATTCGGTTCTTATTACCTCTGTTTTGTTTTTACCGTCTGCAGTTTCCTGTACGATCACCTCTCCAGGCTGACCCATTAAATTGTTTTGGTAGCTTTTTTCTATCCCTGCCTTACCCACCGTCATTTCAGGATTACATTCGGCACAATTCGTCAAATCAATATTGTTTGGTTTACCTAAATACCCCACAATCGCCGCGATAGTTTCCCCGCCAGGATAATGGCGGATGGTTCTGCCCTGGTAATCAATATTCATAGCCATTGGCTTTCCATTTCTATCGCTAATCACCCCTCTAATTGGATCCAATTTTTGTATTCGAATCATATTCCCGCGAGCCAAGTCACCAAAGTGTTCACCCATTACGACGGTAAGAAAAAACACTCGGGAAATAATCACCGCCATCACCAAAATCAAAAAGGTCTTCACCCAAAAATATATCGCATTGGTCCTCATCTAATAATTTAACTTGATAGACTCCGACCTCTCAAACCAGCGCACGGCCACAGTCCAAGCAATCAAGACAGAGATTGGATCCCAAATGCTCCAACCAAAACCAAACGCTTTATCAAAAACCAGATTTGCCACCAATGAAATTATCAGCATTACCCATCCGGACTCTTTTCCCGAACTAAAAAGAAAAGATAGCCCTCCTATTACAACTGCCAAAAACAAACTAGGCGTTCCCATTGACACGCGATAAAGTCCAGAGATCAGTATCCCGACAAAAAATGATAGCCAATAAATCCCCCGCCAATCCAAAAGCGTCAGCAGAAAAGGCCAAAAAAAACCGATACCAAAAACGCCTTCGCCCAAAATAACCGAAAGTAAGACAGCTGATACTACTTTTATGGTATTCTTGGATTGCTTCTCTAACATGATAAATTCGATAAAAATAAATTTACTTCTACTGCCGCTATTATTTGCTATTCTTCTGAGTATTGCAAGCAATCTCAAGGTAGGAAAAAGCCTAGACTCCCTTTTCTATCTCGTTTTAACACCTATCACTGCTCCTACTTCCAAACTTCGACTGTTGAGCGAGACCAAGTATAGTTGGCTCAAAAACATTTCTGGTCTGGAAAAGCAGTCACGGGAACAAAAAATTCAGATTGCCAGACTTCTTTCCGAAAACGAGTACCTCAAACAAGCCATCATTGATGGTAAAGTCTCTGACAATCTTAGGGGCTCATTTAAGGCCGTCCTTCCTGTCAGAATTTCCGGTTCAACCGGCAAGTTTATCGTCTCTTCCAGCTCTCCACTTGATCAGGTGAAACCGGGACAGCCTCTGGTTTCCGGCAATGTGCTCATGGGTACCGTTCTGGAGGTAAAGGGCTCTGCCGTCACCATCACCCCACTCGATAGTGACAGATCTCCTTCATTTCCCATTCGCACTGCCTCCGGACAAAAAGGCTTTTACAAATTTTCCGACAACCATGCCCAAATCACCGACGTTCCCAGTCAGTATCCCATCATCCTTGGTGACTTCATCTTTACTGAGCCGGGCGAGCTATTCCCGGGCAACCTAATTATCGGCAAAACAATTCGTATTACCACTATTAGTCAAGAACCGCTCCAAAAAGCCGACATCGTTCTTTATGACACACTCGGTAATAATCCACAAAACCTCGCCATCATCACCTCTCCCTAAAAACTAGCCAAAATATTCCATCAGCAGTGTTTCTCTATCTTTCATCACTTGGTGTCGCTGTTTTTCGATATTTTTTAAAGCTATTTTCAGCTCGGGTTTTAGACGGAAGTCGAGGATGTTGTTTATCTCGGCCCACTGCTGCACCAGCTGACGCTCTCTGATGTCTAACGCTTTCTTGATCAAACTCCACTGAACCGGCTTGCTCAAAGTATGCCATTCTGCAAAGGTTCCCAAATATTCAGGATCATATTCCCCCATCTCAATTACCTCTCTCAATTGAAAGGTTCTAGCGGAAGCCGAGCGAGTTGACTGAGGGGTTGTTTCCATCGAATCATCCATTTCAGACATAAAGCCATTATATATCTCATCTATATCCCAAACTGTTTGCCCACAAAAAATCCCTCCTGGAAAAACCAAGAGAGATTCATGATCGGGAGCAGATCAGACCAAATAGAAAACAGTAACGTCGCCATCCACAGTTTTGTAATGGTCCCCTACGACAACTGAATTCCATCTGTCTTCGCTTGTTTCGACGACAGAGGGACGATTTCCCTCCTTGATAACAATTCTGCACTCCCCATCTTCTGTTAAAAACTTTGCGATCACTTCGCCCTGCTTTGGACTTGTGATCACGTGCAGAACCAGAAAGATCGACGCGATTAGTCCGAATGTTGCCAATGTCGTGACAATCAAATTTACAAACATCGTTACTCCTTTGGGTTACGAATTTTCAAGATCTCAACGAATTATACCAGAATATTTCTGTTTGTCAACTGTTATAGGCTGTCCTTCCTCTACCTCAATCCGCCCACAACACGCACCTTGCTCAACAACTTATCATTTTCCAGGACCTTGGCACATCCCCGCACTACTGCCTCAAGCGGGGTATCAGTTACCCACACAGGCATGCCTATCTGCTCACTGATCAGCTTGTCAAAGCCACGAATCAAAGATCCTCCCCCGGCCATCACCATGCCTTTTTCCAGAATGTCCGCCACTAAATCCGGTGGAGTTTCTTCGATTATTAGGGCAATTTCACCTAAAATTTGGTTACAAATAGGCATCATTGACTCTCGAATTTCCACACTATCCAGCTTCAAAGACTTTGGCAGTCCATCCTCCAAGCTTCGACCACGCACGACTATCTGTAGAGGATTTCCCTCTTTTTCTCTTTTTTGAGGATAGGCCGAACCAACCGCAATTTTGACTTCTTCAGCCGTACTTTCACCGAGAAGTAGGCTATACTTCAGCCGAACAAAGTTTTGTATCGCTTCAGTAAGCTCGTCCCCCGCCACTCTCAGGCTTCGATTTAACACCAAGCCACCAAGTGAGATCACTCCGATTTCACTTGTACCCCCGCCAATATCACAAATCAGCTGACCTTCCGCTTTTTCTACAGGGAGACCGGATCCGATCGCCGCCGCCATTGGCTCCTCGATAAGAAACACTGCTCTGGCCCCAGCCTCAAGTGCCGCTTCCTGAACCGCCCGCCTTTCTACCTCCGTGACTCCGCTGGGAATTCCAATCGCTACCCTGGGACGGGGAATCTTGAAACCAAGACCCTTGTACAGCTCATGCACTTCAACGATGTAATGTTTCAGCATAGCCTCGGCGGCATCAAAATCTGCTATCACGCCATCCCGCAACGGTCTTACGACCTCGATATTAGCCGGGTTTTTCCCAAGCATCTTCTTCGCCTCGTCCCCCATAGCCAGGATCTCTTTGGTCTTCATGTGTCTGGCGACCACCGATGGCTGACGAATTACTACACCCTTACCTCGAACGTGCACCACTACATTGGCCGTACCCAAGTCTATGCCTACATCGAGGGTAGCGAGCCTCCAAAGCTTTTCAAACATTGTTAATTAAAAAGGCTATCATAATATGGCTAAATAATATCAAAGTATAGCCATTTAAGCGAGCACTTTCCGTCATTGCGCCTGCCCGCCAAGACTGCGAAGCTGTCGGTGGGAGCATTGAACCGTGGCAATCTCACTCCATCTATATCCCATAACACTTGACTTTTAGGCATAAGTGTGTTACAATCCCCTATTACTTCGAGAGTCACCTCGCTCTCTAAAATGTTTTTCCCCAAGCGCCGGTCCTCAGGCCGGTCCAAGCGGTTTTTCAAAAGCTGGCACCCGAAAGGAGCCCCAAGTGAAAAAAATCCCTACAATTCTCGCGATCTTAATTTCTCTTTCCTTGATTCTCACCGCCTGCGGCGGTGGCATCCCAGTCGTCGATTTCGACAAGCCACTTATCGAGTGGCCTGAAATCTGCGACGTGACCACCAATGAGTGTTTCAAGGTGGTAATAAGTGAAAAGGTCGTGGGTGAGGGGTCGATGCCCGGGACACAGTACGTTTATGAGTATTTTCCTGTTTCGCCATTGCTGTCTGAACAGGAAACGGTCGACAACTTGGCGGCAATTGGCTACGCCCCCGACGACCAGGTGATTATGATGGTATTGCCGTCAACCTGGTTGAAGGAAGATGGTACAGCCATCGACATAACAATGGCCGGGGGGGCTGCCATTGCCACCATGGCCAAGAGTGATCCCCGACTCTGCACCGCGATCGGCATGCACGTCATTGACAAGATCGGGCAGATTTCATGGCCAGTCATGCTGGCCGCCTTCGACGCACTTGGCAATGGAACTATCACCCCAGATGTAATTCGAACCGGGGGAGGAAAGACCGTAGTGCAGTTCGTCTATGAGGGCGTGAAGTGGTTGCTGGTTTTTGCAGACACTTCATCTCCGACTGTCATCGTGCCGGTAGTCGGAAATGTGCTCGGCAAATTCGCCGGAGCAACGAAAGCGCTGCCTGCGCTTGGAACGGGACAAGCCTTAGGTGTCATGGCTGAGGTCTCGTATTTCTTCAAATGTGTGAAGAATTCCTGGCCCAAAAACCGATCCGAAGCCGAAAAAGCCCGGAGGGATCACAACAGCGCATACGACCAGCGCAAAGTCGAAACCGTTCCGGACGATTTCCCCATGCCATTTCCGGTCTTGGGTTCCGACGGTCAGGTTTCAACCGTCATGATCCAAGTGTCGGCGGGTGACTTCTCCAACATGCTAGCTCTCGAGCTAGACATCCTGATCGGACTGGGAGTCGTCATTCTTGTGGTAACGACACCACTTCCCGAGATCGCATTTGCTGGCGGCGGCGCCGCATCACTACAGTGGGCAACACAGTTCGCCCACTAGTATTCTTAGACCAATCAGGCTGCATGTTATGCAGCCTGATTTTTTTATCTCTTCTCAACCGACAATCTCTAAGTATTCTTTTAAATCAGAGATCAAAAAACTTGTAAGTGGACAACCAACATCCAAACTTGAAAGAAATGTTCTCCTCTTATCTTTACCAGCGTCATCCTCGTCACCACCCGATATAGCGTTCATCAGTGGCTCAATTACTACAACCCACAAATCATTGGCATCAAAAACTGCCTTTCTGGCTATAGACTCTACCAACGTACCAATCTCTGTATGGACCGTTGCTTGTTGCTCCTCCGGTAAGACAGTTATCACTTTCTTAATGGCTTCCCTAGCTAACCACATATTATCTGCAGGACCGTCCGCCTCGTGTTTCAGGTGAATGTCCAAAAATGTTTTGACCTCGTCGATACTACCAGTGGCCTCCCCTAGGATATCGGGGTAAAGCGCCTGCCCAACCTTATCAATCAGCTCAAAGTTTTTCCTAGCGATAGCGTCTCTCCACAATCCGTAAACCATTCGGGCTTTAACCAACGGTCCATCCTCCTCTGAACGAATATCATCACCAATCAATTTCCCAGCTATCTCATCCCTTTGTTCATCCGTTTCAATCTTCTTCGGGAATATCTCGGCCACATCATTTTCTGGCAGTCTAAAAAATATTTGTTCCCCAGTCTTAGTATTTTGAACCACCCCGATCCTAGTCGCCTCCGTTTCATCGATTTTTAACTCTATCCTTTGTTCGTCAGATAGAATTGATACCTTAAGCTTCGCTGCCTCCATGTCATAAAAACCGTCAGTCGGATCAATTGGAATATTCAAGTGAGGAATAAACTTCACACCTGACAACACATCACCCACGGCCCCCAATTCCACCAAATCCTTGACAAACTTACTCAATTCATCACCATCGTCAACTAGTGGAATAATCTCAAAATCTTTTGGTAGATTCTCCATCATAAAAATACCTCTGTCCATGTTATCCATAAAGACAAATTCTGTCCCAGCATGTGCAAATATCTCGTCATTCATATGCGCTCATTTTAACATCTCTGCTAAACTATCTCCATGTCCTCGAAAGAAAAAGCTCTTGCCACCCTAGTCCAAAAACCAGCCACTTTTATTCATTACTGTTTCTACGCTTTATTCTTCGTTACTCCCCTTCTCCTCTGGCCATTTACATCCGAAGTTTTTGAGTTTAACAAGATGATGTTCGTTTACGCGATGGCGATTATCATCGCCGCCGCTTGGGGTGTCCGCGCGCTTCAGATCAAAAAATTTGAAATCGCCCAAACACCGCTAGACCTCCCCATTCTTTTATTTCTCTCATCCCAAATCATTTCTACCGTTATTTCTATCGACCGCCACACCAGTCTTTGGGGATATTACTCCAGATTTCATGGCGGACTCGTCTCAACTATTTGCTACATCATCTTGTTTTATGCCCTGGTCACCCATTTCTCCGGCTATCCAAAAGCGATTAAGAATCTCATCACCACTATTCTAGCCACCGCCGCAGTAACCGCTTTTTACGCCGTCCTGGAAAAAATGGGCATTGATAAAAATATCTGGGTCCAGGATGTCCAAAACCGTGTCTTCTCCACTCTTGGCCAACCCAACTGGCTTTCGGCCTATCTCATCGCTGTTCTCCCTATACCGCTATACATCTCCGTACGGGCGATTCATGAATCGCCCCTACAAAGAATTATTTATGGGGCTTTAATCATTTTATTTCTGGCCGCCATCATCTTCACCCGTTCCCAATCCGGCATCGGAGCTACAGTTATTATCCTGCTGATCTTTATCGTCACCATTATTATTCAAAAGAAACAACCAAAGCTATTGATAGGGCTAGCCGTACTCATCTTGGCTCTTTTATTTCTCAAAGGTGATACCGTACAAAAAACCCTCGGATCACTCAATAAAATAAATCCTTTTTACTCCAACGCTACAGATATCATCACCGAAGAAAACAAAACCCGCATTGGTGGCTCGGACTCCATGGCCATCCGTCGTGTGGTCTGGCAAGGAGCCGTCGAGCTGGGGAAAAAATATCCTTTCTTTGGCACCGGTGTCGAAACTTTTGGCTACTCCTACTACTGGGTTAGGCCAGCGGCACACAACCTCACTTCAGAGTCCGACTTTCTCTACAACAAAGCCCACAACGAGTATCTAAATTCCCTCGCCAACACCGGTTTTGTTGGACTTTTATGTTATTTATTCCTCATTTTTTCCATCCTCAAACTTTTCTTCCAAAAACACCCGACAACCAATAACCAAGAACTTTCAACTCCCCTATTGCTCGGCTTTCTCAGCATCCTTATCACCAACTACTTCGGCTTCTCCGTCGTCAATGTGGCGCTTTTCTTTTTCTTGTTCCCGGCAATTCTCATCGCATCTTCAGAAAATTCCCAAATATATTCACGAAGAACCAATATTAGTCAGACTCTAGGCATCACTGTGATTTCTGTTATCGCGATTTGGCTTCTCCTTGGAGTCCGCCGGATGTGGATCGCCGACCTCGCGTATACCGCCGGACGCGCCAACCTTACTGAAGATCTGAACGCCATAAAACTAAACCCACGCGAGCCTCTCTACTACGCTCAGCTGGGAAACATTCAAGCTCTAGTAGCTATCCAGATTATCGCGCCTCAAATAAACAGTCTGGCCGCCTCCTCCTCTGCCGAACAAAAACAACAAGCCAATTCCTATCTCCAACAATTCGTCTCGGATGCGGTCACCAATACCGCAAAGGCAGTCTCAATGAATAAATTCAACTTGAATCTACTAAAGACTAAGGCCCGCACCGAACTGACTTTGGGAACTATAGATCCAAAATTTAACCTAGATGCCACGCAAACACTTCTTAAGATTACCGAGCTCTCACCGACCGATGCCACTAATTTTTTTAACATCGGTATTCTTTATTCTCAGCTAAATAAGATTGATGAGGCCAAGATGGCCTTCAAAAAAGCCATCGAGCTGAAGCCGGACTACCAAGCCGCCAAAGACAAACTCTCGTCACTTTAAACTAACACCTATTTGTCCACATAAAAACCCCGACTTTTACATCGGGGATAATATCTAACTTATGCGTTCAATTTTTAACGAAAGAGCAAAATCGGCCATACTCACTTTAAACTTACCTTTACCAAGGGTTCTGTCAAGAAATTCTTGCATCAGATCAACAAGCTCGGCATCTACCCCAGGCAAATTGTAGGGCCAGGTCTTTGATGTACCCACCTTCCATTCCCTGATTTCCTTTTCCATTTCAAGCAAAAGTGCATCGGACATGTTGCCTCCTTTTTTTAATAGTCACGATTTGCGCAGATTCATGTAGTCTCGGGTCTGACTCCACCTACTCGAGATCCATACGGCCAGCAAAACCACGGCCAAAATCAGATGTTGGAAACCGACACCGTATCCATAAAACATCAACCATCCCCATGCCCAAACTTCATTAATACCCCAGACCATTTCAAATCTCTTTTTAGCGTCACACAACCCATTTCCCTTGGTCCAAATTACAGGTATGGAATCTATTACAACACAGTAAAGTAAAACCAAGAACAACAGTTGAGTAGGCAAATTAAAGCTGGTGCAAAAAGTATAGACTAAAAATAGATCTATCAGCGAATAGAACACAAATAAAAAGGTCCTGGACCGTTTTTGCCAAATAGATTCTGATTCCATGGTTCCTCCAGTCAATTTAATGTTCCTAGCTCACACGATTATACACTTAGATTACTATAAGACTAAAAGGTGTGGTAAAATACTCTAATGAAAATTCTCGTTACCCCCGACAAATTCCTCCGTGTCAAGGCTAAGCCTGTACTTAACTATGACAAAAAGCTCGAAAAACAGATATCGGAAATGATCAAAATTCTCAAATCCTCGAGGGATCCCGAAGGAGTTGGCCTGGCAGCCACTCAAGTAGGCTTGGATAGACGTCTTTTCATCGTCTCCTTAAACGGGAAGCCGGAAATCTTTATCAATCCGATTATTTCCTGGTCATCCGAGGCTTTACTTTCCGACATCCATTCTAAAAAGAAAGACCGTTGGCTCGAAGGCTGTCTCTCGCTCCCCAAAATCTGGGGTTTTGTAGATCGCCCCTATTCTATAGAGATGGACTATGTAACCCCGGAAGACGGCATTCTGGTCCCCCGCCATCGTAAGTTTGAGGATGTAGAGTCTGCCTATGTCCAGCACGAAAACGATCACTTGGACGGCATTCTCTTCACCGATCACATTCTTAAACAGGGCGGTCAGATCTTCAAAGAAACCCCCGACGGCCTCACTCCAATAGACAAGATATAAAAATAGCGCCCCCGTTTGGAGACGCTACCTTGATTTCTGAATATTACATTAAAGATAATCTATCCTTCCGGATGGGAGATTTCACAGCTCCCTTTCTGCAGGATGTACCATCCTCCATCAAAGAAGTTGCGCGGTGCGGCGGGAGAACCATCTAGCATAAAAGTTTCAATAACGGTCTCATTTCCCGATATGATACGATCGGTGCACTTTGGCCACCACTCGTCGGCTAGAGTGACAGCATCCTCGCCGTGCAAAAGGCATTCATCAGTGTTTGTATACGGATCGTGTCTACAATAGGTTCCCCAAGTTATGTCCCCGCTTCCCTCGTAAACCGGCAGGAAGTAAATTGCTAATCCTGCCAAAACTACAACGACAAAAATCAAAAACAGCACTTTTTTCATGATCCACCTCCTCAGGCGGGGGAAATTAAGGAACAATTCAGTCTGGCACGAGTATACTCCAAAAACCATCAAATGTCTAGTATATAGGCCGTTCCAGCCTCAAATAAAAGCCCCACCAAAAGGTGGGGTGAAGTTTAGAGTTATTCTCCAATCAAACACGTATCCGGCACCAACGGTGCCCGAAATCCCAAATATTTGATCTCAGTGGGACAAGTGGTCAGCGGATAAATAGTCACGACCTCAAAACACGAGGCCAGATCGATCACCCCGGGGCAATACATTCCCCTAGCCGTTGAGCGTATGACCGTATTGCTCTTAAGGATTTCAAAATACTTCTCTCCGCTTATTTCGATGCTCGAAACACCAACTACCGATCTTGGAGTCCTTAAAAGGACACAAACACCATAGGTGTTGCACATCATCCTTTCTGAATACATCCCAGACTCGAACAAATGAATCATGTAAACATTTTTTGGTTCACCCGCCCCTGAGTAACTTTGTTTTATCAAGACGGCAGATAATATTACTGCAAGTAAAAACACTAAAAAAGCACAAACCAATACAAACGAACGCGAGTTAAATCGCTTAATCACATCCGCTCTCCTTTTCAAAGTTCGGTTCTATGGTCTCTATTATTTTACCTTATAATCACTTTATGCTCAAAAACCTAGTTTACTTCGGCTCACCTGACTTTTCAGCCCAAATTCTGGAGTCCATTATTGGCATGAAGATGGTGAACGTCGTTGGAGTGGTCACCACACCAGACATGCCGCTAGGCAGAAAACAAATTCTTACCCCTTCTTCCGTTAGTCTGACCGCCCAAAAACACGATTTACCCATCTACAAGCCAGCGAAATTGGATGATACTAATCTTACCCACGTCAAGCTACTCAAGCCCGACATCTTCATGGTCGTCTCCTATGGCAAAATTATTCCTTTGACGTGGATAAACGCTCCCACCATTGGCATCTATAACGTCCATTTTTCTTTACTTCCCGGGTACCGCGGAGCCCTCTGCATCTCCGAGGCCATCAAAAACCAGGACACCAACACCGGTGTTACTTTGATGGAGATGGATGAGCAACTGGATCATGGTCCTATCATTTCTCAAATCTCCGTCGCTATAGATCTGGAGGATAATGTAGCTACATTGACCACAAAACTTACTCAGGCCGCCAAAGAAATATTAAGACAAAAATTACCCGAAATCTGTGCTCAGAATTACTCCAAAACCGTTCAAGACGAATCCCTCGCCACTTTCACTCCAAGCCATCGGACGGTTTCCCGAGAATCTGCCTTTATCCCCTGGGAAATTCTTTCTCAAGCACTATCAACCAATAACCAAGAACTAATAACCAAAACCCACGCCCTTATTCGTTCCCTTAATCCCGAGCCGGGAGCCTGGACCTGCCTGCCGGCAGGCACGGCAAAAATAGACAATCTCGAAATCAAAATAATCAAAACCTCCCTTCTGTCAGGAAAGCTAATCGTCAACACCGTCCAGATCTCCGGCAAAAACCCCATTTCTTGGAAGCAGTTCCTCTCCGGCCACCCGATCAGCGGTTTAAAATAATTTTATCTGCCAATTTCCAGTGTCTCTTGGGGTCTTCCGACTCAATCTCAGGCATATAATCTACTTCGTTACTTATCGATACAGGTACCAACGTTCGCCCATTCTCATCCCGTTCTCCTATCGATACAAACATCTCGTCTCCAAGCTTTCTGATATGGTAAGCAATTTCCGAACCCTTATATCTTATTAGGCCATCGAAACCTTTGATCAAATCTATGTTCGCTACCACATCCTCACTTACCACGCCGGCTTTATCTCTTGCTTCTACAACCAATCTCATTATGGTGGGATATACCGTCAGGTACAGCACTTGATCTCTAGCTTCCAGCTCCTTAAATAATGCCAAAATATTCACTCCCTTATTGGCCATCTCGGACAGTCTGTCTTTTTCCATGTTTCCCAAAAAACAAGCCACATCCACACAAACAAAAATTAACTTCTCTTCATCATTATAACCACACATCACTCCTACGTCAGGGAAAGTAGCCGTCATTTCTCCTTGATCTCCAATCCGGCAGGCAAATTCTCCAAACCTTGAATGCCCTACCTGCCCTCCATCATAACCTTCACCATAAGTGGAACCACCGCCACTGTGCCTAATTGCACCACACCATCGCCTCGACCATTCCTGATTATTAGGCATTAGCCGCTACTGCTTGAGATTTTCTGTCGTCTACACGTAGAGATCTTTTGCAAGTGGTACAAACTTTGATCTTGACCCTCTGACCATCTATCACCAGGTGATGTGTGTGCAAATTGGGCCTACGAACATGCTTGACTCTTCGTTTTGAGAAACTGACAAGATTGGCGTTTTGGACGCCTTTACCGCAGATAACACAACCATATCTTTCTTTTTCCATGACTGAAATTTTACCACAATTTCCCGTATAATGAACCTCACATGCTTATCTATGTCCTTCTACTTGTCATTTATCTAATTATTTCTATCAGTATCCACGAATTCGCTCACGCTCTAGCGGCCGACAGACTTGGAGACCCTACACCCAGAGCTGCTGGACGGCTGACTCTAAACCCTTTCGCCCATATAGATCCATTAGGAACCGTTATTCTTCCCCTAGGTCTCTTGCTCTTTTCTGCAGTTTCCGGAACAAACTTTGTCTTTGGCTGGGGAAAGCCCACTCCTTTTGATCCTTACAATCTCAAAAACCCCCGGCGGGACGCCGCCATCATCTCTATTGCCGGACCAATCAGTAATATTTTACTCGCCATCGCCGTCTCCATTCTCGTCCGTTTCACTCCATATGTTTTTTCCGTTTTCTTAATTCCTCTCATTACCACCAATATCGGTCTTGCTATCTTCAATTTAATCCCGGTTGGTCCACTTGACGGTCAAAAAATTCTTTTCGGTATCCTTCCGCGCGATCTCGCCTACGAGTTCCAAGCCGTCATGAACCGTTACGGAGTCCTAATCCTGATCTTCTTGATCTTCCCCATCTTTGGCAACGAAGCTCCCATTAGCTCTATCATGACCCCCGCCATCGAGTTCCTTTCCCGCCTCCTCATCCCCTAACGACACTTTACCACAAAAAAGCCCACAGGTTTCCCCATGGGCTAGTTAATACAAAACTTGTTACTTCTGATCTGCCAACCAGGCCGGATTTTGACTACGCTTGGCCGAATGCCGAACGAAGAGCAACATCAACGGCACAATGAACATCGTCGCCGGCACCCCATGGCTGGTCAACACCGCCAAAGCGAAGGACAGTGTCACGCCCAGGGCATAGCCCGCGAATGCGTGCTTGGTGGCGTCGTAGCGGCGAGCCATGAGTAACATCATGCCCCCAATGATGATATCCCCCAATCCTATCATCGACATACCAGCGGTAGAGGCTTTCAGTGCGGCCGGGATGTAGATCACCGCTGGAGGGACAAAACTCAAGCCCTTTACCAGCAAGATAATCCAATCGGTCCAATATACCCCCACGATGTCGTAAATGATGATGGCCATTCCTAGGGCTAAAGCCGACTTGAATTTCAGCGATGGGAATAGCTGAAGAAATCCAACTCCGCAAATAATCCCCACCAAGTTATAGACAAACCATGCCGGATAGATAATCCACGATACCCCAAGAGCAATCGATGACAACACTTTGAGTATTGTCCACCAAACTCCAAGGATCCCCCCCATCCGATTATCCATCCACAAACTCAGTACTACAAACGCGATATTCGCAGTACTGAAGATGTATATAACCTTCACTGCCCATGGTGCAACTTTCATCAGCCATATGATCATCCCAAGCTCAAAGAAGATAAGAACTAAAAAGCCCAAACACAACCAGAATGGGTGGATGTCCGCTAACTTGCCAGACAATTTCATCAATCGTGAAACCCACCATGAAGTGGTTTCGTGGCTCTTCATGGCTATGACATATACCACCCCTGAAATAACAATCATTAGAATGAGCTTAATCACAAAATCCATCGCCTACCTCCGTTTTTCAGTAGATTTTAAGCGTCCTTGAATACGCTATTCTACCTCAATCAGCCACAAAGTCAACCTTTATAGGCTTCTCTTTCTGGATAGGAAACTAAACACTCCCACTACTAGAAGCAAAATACCAAACCCTAGCAAGGCAATCTTAAAAATGGTCCCTAGTGCACTTCCCAAACCTGATTGACCTGTAGGTTGATCTTTCAAAACGGTCGGAGAAATAACCCCAACCGTCTTTGAGGGAGTCGGGGTCGGAGTTACAATCGGCGGAGATGCTATTCCTGCTCCAAAGTTAATTGGTTCAACAAAGCCTGTTAGCAGAACATCTTCCGAAGGCGTATTTCCATAGCCGTCGGACTCCACCGTTACGAAGATTCGAACAAACTTAATGTCAGTGATAGAAGACAATTTACCGTTAGCAATTTCCCCAAGTCGCTTCTGTTTTCCTACGGTATCCTCTACCCATGCTACATAGCGATTTTTCTCCGGAGATAGAGCTATCTTCAATTCTCTACAAGTCATAAGGATCTTGTAGGTGCCATCAATAAACACTGAAGAAGCGTAACAGGCTCCACCGGTACCTGTCCCCCTGAGGTTGATGACTCCTTCGTTGGCCACAACCCTTTTGGGAACAAACAGCGCAAATCCAAATACCAACATCAGCACCAAACCACCCAACCATGTCATTCCCGACCTGATCGGGAATCTATATAGATTTTCCTTCATAGTTTCATTTTACCCGCCTGCAGAAGCTAGTGCAACTACCCGTACTTCAGCACTTGCGGGCAGGCAACAAAAAAGCCGAGGACGATAAATGGGACAAATGTCAGATCTCAGCCTCACATTACCTGCAAGGACCTGTCTGCCGGCAGGCAGGTTATCCTTGCAGGTTGAGAATCCGGTGGTAAACCGCCTCGGTTGCAGGTACGGACAGGCCATGCTTCTTGGATAGCCGGATCAAAACCCCATGCAGGGCATCTACTTCTGTCCGGCGATGGTTCTGGATGTCCACTAACATAGAAGACACCGCCAACGGATCAAAGTCCAGAGCGCCCTTGAGTGTAGCTTCAAAAATATTAGGTTCAAACTCCACGCCCTCGCTCTTTCCTACCAATATCGCCTCCCTCAAAACGTCCTTATAAATTTTCAGATTTTGAGAGTTCCCCAATGCTTCCCCGATCGGACCCATCTGCGCCACGGTGGCCGAGGCAAAAGAAAGAACAAAAAGAAATTTATTCCACAACTCTTGATCTATCGACTCAGAAACATGCGCATCGATCCCAGCACTCTTCAAGACTGACTCTATTTCCAACATTCTCGAGGTGATTTTCCCATCTCGCGATCCAAAAACCAACTTTCTCTGACTCCCCCGCTGCGTTATTTCGTTTGGAGCGGTTTTTGCTGCGGCAACCAGAACAAGACCCGGAAATACCAAACATTCAAGATGCCCCACAACCACCTTGTCATTATCTAGTCCGTTTTGAATAGTAATTACCATCGTGTTGCTGTTCACAACGTCTTCAAGTTCGCTTGCCACATTTTCTAAATCGTAAGACTTAACTGCCAATATAATCAAATCAGGGTCTGTTATTTCAGAAATATGCTCGATCAACCTCACCTGAAAGATACGATGAATTCCGTCAGGACTATTCAAAACTAACCCATCTTTTTTAATCGCCCCAAAGCTATTTCCTCTGCAAACAAGGGTAATGTCCAAGTTCTTTTCGGCCATTAAACCACCATAAAATCCCCCTACCCCACCAACCCCAATCAAATATATTTTCATATCAATCAGCCTCAATTATATCAATCGTTTTTAGACCACAAAATTGCCCCGCTAAATGGCGGGGCAACGAAACAAAAAAGTTCTAGTAATTATTTTCGAGGTCTTTCTTTGCTTGATGAAAAATCACCCACGCAGCGGCTACTGTCCCCACAATCCAAAGCATGCCGGCAGATGGTACGGCAACGGGGATCAACGCCGGGGGAAAAGAATAGATCATCGAAGACCCTATGACCCAAGCGAACGAGGTCACGACGGCACTCATGAAAAGTGCCTCGATGGTTTTTGTCCATCCTAGCCGACTGACAATCATCAGCCAAAAAAACCCATTCACCCCCGCCAACGCCACAAACATACTTGCGGCAAACGCGAAGCCGACCACCACCAAAACCGGCAGGTCCTCTAAGCCAAACAGGCTCGCTCCCAGTGTAATCACCCCACTGATAATTATCATGTAAATCAAAACTTGAGCATACCGAGGAATTCTGGACATTGGATCTCCTTGTGTGAATATCTTATTAAGGATCAATACCCCATATTATACTACATCCGCCCACACCACCCACTTCAATTACCTAGATTTTCATATTGATTTGTTCGTTTTACTCCACAAAAATGCCCCCAAGATTGGGGGCTAAGTTTCAGACAAATTTAAGGTTGGACCTCTGTTCCTGACCACAGGTAGACAGGCACGTTGGACAATCCATCCGGGACGCAGACCTGAACGTATCCTCCACCCTGGGCTGGTGTCTGAATATCAATCAAAATCGCCACGGCCTTGTCCACTGGAGTGGCCGCGAACACCTCAGTATCCTCGCTCAGATAGAGATTCATGCAACCGGTTACTTGGTATTCTTGGGGGTAGCTCTCGAGAGTCACAAGCGGTCCAAGAAAATAGTTCGCTACTCTGATACCTGGATCCACGGGCTGCGGGTGGCCGGACTCACCCAAAGTGATCTTGGTTCCGCTAATCTGAACAGTTCCGGCATCTATGGCTTCCACAAACCTTGTACGAGGCGACATAACCAACATCAAAACCGCAATGACGACGATAGCTACCAAAACCAGGATCAATGCATATTCCACTAACCCCTGACCGCTTTCTTTCGCAGTTTTCTTCATCCTTACCTCCATTTATTAGGGTACATTCTATTTACTAAGGGCTATTATACTACAGGACAATTTGTCATTCAATAAACCGTTTTATCATATACTCCCCTTCAAGCTCATACCCCAGCTTCTTGTAGTACTCTCTCGTGCCTATCGCCGATATCACCGCCATCTTTGAGTATCCCCTTTCTCTCGCAATCTCTTCCGCCTTAACCATTAGTCTCTTACCCAAACCTTGGTGCTGACTTTTATCTTGTTCTTTCTCTGTCTCGAGTTCTTGATTCCTTGAGTTCTTGAGTTCTTTGTCTATCTCCCTCACCTGTCCATACGTATGCACCTCACGAATTATGGCCGCATCTTCCAGCTCTTTAAACAACAACCTTTCTCCATCACCCGGCAGCCGTAACCTCAACATCGAGAACAGCTTATCCTGACTTTCAAAAGACAAAAACAGTTCCTGACCTCCCAAGGTTGTTCTTTCATCTATCACCAGCTGAACTTTCGCATCATATACACCGGCTCTTACTTCCCGGCAACGCATACAATGGCACTTCTTTCCCTCTTTTTTGAGTTCTTCTTGGAGCATCTGTCTCAAATTCGTCCTTAAAGTCCCGGAGCTAACCCACTGCTTACTAATATCTCTTACCAATCTATCAATGCGGCACCAGCGAGGCGTTAAATTTTTTACTTCCTTCAAAACTCGTATCAAATCCATGTCATTGTAACTTTTGTACTCTCCCCGCTTCCACATATTGAACAGCTCGGTCCCAGGTATCACCATGGCCGGATAAACTTTCAGATAGTCCGGTTGGAAACGTGGATCTGTAAACATGATTTTGGCCATCTCGATATCGTTCTCCGGCGTACTACCGGGCAGATTGGGCATAAAGTGGTAGCAAATCTTGATTCCGGCATTCCGACACATCCTGGTCGCTTCGGCAACTTCCCGGAGTGAATGTCCTCTGTTTATTTTTTGCAGTATCTGTTCATCAAACGCCTGCACTCCCAATTGAATTTTTGTTACTCCCATTTTTCTCCAAAGAATAATTTCTTCTTCTGTCACCCAATCGGGCCGGGTTTCTACCGAGATACCTACTATCCGTCTTTCACCCATCTCGTTAAATTTTTGTGCTTCTTCAAGACTGTCTGACACAAAGCCATTTACCCCATCGTACATACCCTTAAAAAACTCCAATTTATATTCCTCGGGATACGCCGAAAAAGTTCCCCCAATCACAATCAAATCAATTTTATTGGTAATGTGTCCGGTCTCTTCCAGCTGCTTCAGTCTCATTTCTACTTGCAGATATGGATCAAACTTGAGTTTTTTGGCTCTTTGGGCAGCCGGCTCGTCCGAAAGATATGACTTTGGCATGCCAGCTTCAAGTGGGCAATAAACACAGTTACCCGGGCAATAGTGCGGCTTCATCATCACAGCAAATGGCGCCACCCCTGACTCCGTCCGTACACTTCTGGTCTTATACAGCTCTTTGATTTCCTCGTCCTCTACAAAAGGCCATATTTCCGAATTCTTAGGCATCCTCCCAAGCACCTTGGCCCAAACACGACGATAATCCTCCAGATTTTCAGAAGTTAGTTTTTCCGCATCCCTTCGCACCAAATCTTCAATTTTCACTCGCTAATTTTACCCCATCATTAAACACTCCGCCTGCACAAAAAAGACGGGGTATTAAACCCGTCTTGGTAGCTACTTGTCCTGCTTTGGTCTCGGCCCCACTCTCTCCAGCCAATTCCAAATATTCCACAAACCGTCTGGGTATGGCAATACTCCACACGCGGACAAAGGAATTGCTTTTCTAAGCCGGAATGGACCGGTGAGAACATAAAAAGCTATCCACCCGTCTTCTCGAATCTCGTCTAGCTCTATGAGGACTTCAGGCTTCTCGTTGACAAACCAAAAATACGTCTGACCAACCACCAACTGATTGGGGGAGGATACCATTTGTTTGTTGTGAAGCACTTGTGATCTGCCTGCTGTTTGGAGCTCATCTTGTGTCACGTCCAGAAACGAACAACGGCTCTTATGAGCAATTACTTCCAGCTTGGACTCATCGATCACAGAAGATCCATCGAAATAGATCGCGGATACCACAAATCGGATGGCTTGCATGTGTTCGTTATCAGCCTCACAATCACGTCCTTCGAAATTCATCTCTCTTTCCATTGCCCGGGCAGCCGACGCGATATAATCAATAGATTCCAGATCGATATCCATATCGAGTGTCTTGCACATCTGTCCGAGCGTTTCCCTGATTACGAGTACAATTCCGTGAACATCAGTACACCGTACTAGGCTCATTATTGCCTCCGAAAATTAAATTTAAGCTATATTATCAAATTGCTTTATCCAGATTATACAGCAATTAGACTATACAATCACGCTATAGGTTTAGTGATATGATAATTCTATGGAATCAATTAGAGACACCTACAACCAAATAGGGGCCAATTTTTCCGCTTCTCGCGGCTACATCTGGCCGGATCTCAGACCATTTCTGGCCGAGGTAAAAGAAAACGCCTCGGTTCTTGATGTAGGCTGTGGCAATGGCCGCCTTCTCCTCGGACTTCCCAAAAAAGTAACATACACCGGTATTGATTTCTCCACAGTATTACTGGAGAAGGCAGTCGAGATCCACCCCAACGCTCATTTTATCGAAACAGACATTACCAAACCGGATGTGTGGAAAGATCTTCCCCTTTTCGACTATATCTTCTGCATTGCCGTCATTCACCATCTGAACAACCGCCATGACCAGCTCTTCGTGCTCAAAGAAATAAAAAAACACCTCAATCCCGGTGGAAAATGCCTTATTACTGCCTGGAACCTCTGGCAGCCAAAACTTCTCAAACATCACCTGAACCTCAAAGTAAAGCTCAAAAATCTACGCCATCTTTATATCCCCTTTCAGGGCAAACCCCGCTTCCACTTCGCCCACACCAAGCCGTACCTAGAAGGTCTCCTGCGAGAAGCCGGCCTCAATCTCATCGTCTCCAAAACCTCCCGTAACTATCTCATCCACAGTTGACAATAGCCTACCGCTATAAGACAATACTAAAATAAGCACGTTTATTTCTTGGAGGCAACATGAGCTTAAGTAACTGGCAAGAAATGGTCAAGAAAGGAATTGCTGGGGAAGAGACGGTCACTTGCTTTGTTGCGGCTCTAGACTGTCTCCTTGACCACATCGATATTCCCTTTAAGGTCTATGCCGAATACACCAATGCATTTCTTTGTGAATCATTTTTCGGAGAAGATCGTCGACTAGAAAGAACTATCTATCGTTATGTCCTAAATTATTCTTTGGGCAGTTGTAGTCTCAAAAACATTTCGGTAAAGAGAGCATCTAATCCAGAAGCATTGAGAGATGTAATCAAAAGAGCCTATCAAGGAAGAAGACACATCATCATCTACACAGGCATCAACCACGTTGTTGGTTTAAAGCCCATCAATCCTAATATTTGGGCAATGGTGGGAAACAGCATACCCACAGATGAACAGCTCTATATTGAAGAAATTTTTCCGTTTCTGTATGTTCCCCCATGTACTCAAAAAATAAGAGACAGGACCAATATTTTTATCATAGGTTAATTCCCTCATCCTCGCTCAAGCGGGGATTTTTGTGCTCTTTTTTCTTTTACGAATTCCCTGCAAGTTGACACACCAAAACATTTTTGACATACTTTATTCACCATGCCAAACGACGACCTCGGCCAATTCCCCACCCCAGCCTCATCTTCACCTCTACCTCCCAATCTGCCCACCACACCCCCCACCACTTCGATTCTGGAGGATATCAATGCCCCCGTCACCAATCAAATCTCTACTGAACCATTCTCTACTCCACCCACCGAAACATCTTTGCCTAGCCAAGAACCAATAACTAATAACCCCGAACCGGTAAACTCCGCTCCCGCCTTCGAAGAAACACCTGACGAGATTCCCTCTTTTACCACTCCCAACAATGAACCGATAACCATTAACACGGAACCATCTCAGACACCACCATCCCCACCCATTACCACGGAATATCCGAACCAAGAACCAATAACTAATAACCCCGAACTCCCACCGGTGCCGGCCACCATCGTTCCCAAAGGCGGCTCCTCTTTTGGCTCTCTTATCACCATCATAGTTCTTCTCATCGCAGGTGTCGCTATCGCCGCCGCTGTATTTTTGTTTTCTCAATCCAAACAACTTAAAATGCAAATTCAGGAAATTACCCAAACTCTTGAAAAACAAAAAACCACCGTCACCCCCACCCCAACTCCAACGATCATCGAATTCGCGACCCCTACTCCTACGCCAGAATCCTCAATCAGTGCAACTCCAACCGTATTTCCCACTCCCACCTCAACAATTTCCGCAGAGACAGCTCTACCATTATCCAATGCTCCTAAAGCTCTTAGAGTAGCCCTCAATCATCAGCCAAATGCTCAGTTAATTCTCATAAAGACAGAAAACGCTACCTCTCCACAAATCGCTTCTACCAAATATTTTTTCCGTCAGGACTTGACTACAAAAAAATATTTTTACATCATGATCACCGGCATTAACGATCCGGAAATTGTAGATAAATCAATATACGTCACCCCGGACAGCAACATTCCATCTCTGAACGACATGGTCTTGGCTAACACTCTAGGAATTGACTTAAATGAAGCCGTAAAAATTGCTTACGGTCTCTGCACCAGCGGTCTTTGCAATAACGCAACGGTCAAAGCTCAGTACATCAAGTCCGAAGAAAATGTTATTTGGCAATTGAGTTTCGTACCTTCAGACACCTCCAAGGGAACTTTGGTTTTACAGCTAAATGCTCGGACGAAAGACGTTCTCTTCAAATCCCCCGGCTTCTAAACTACCCGAAATCTGAGACTATTGCACCGTGTCAACAAACAAAGTCGTTCCGCTGAATTCACCCTTGACGGTAATATTTTTTCCATTAAACTGTTTAAGATCAATTTTCCGACTAGTTATTTCTATTACTTTCCCACTCGATGTGATAGTTACTGTATCACCTGCTACCAGTACTTTCCCGGTGATTATCTGAACAGGACTTTCGGTTTGCACGTCCGCAGGCTGAGCTACCAAGCTACAACCTCCAAGAAATAGTCCAAGGACCAATGTCCAAACGATAGCTTCTTTCTTTTTGTTCATACTTTCATAATATCAAAAAAAATTCCTCCGCAAAGGAGGAATCTTTTTATGGTGCCGAGACCTGCCTGCCCTCCTACCGGCGGTTAAACCGGCAGGCAAGGCAGGGTTCCCCTCAGTAAAACTCTGCTGTTGTTTTCTTCGGGACCCGACTCGCCAAGATCGTTACGTGCTTGGCTCCGTCACTCGAACCCTTCCAGATCATAAAAAAATTTCCCCACGAGGGGGAAATTCTTTTATGGTGCCGAGAGCAGGGTTCGAACCTGCGTAGGCTTGCGCCGCGGGTTTTACAGACCCGAGTATTTGACCACTCTACCATCTCGGCAACTAATGATAATTGTATCAAGGAGCCGTCATTGGGGGTCGAACCCAACACCTCGTTCTTACCAAGAACGCGCTCTGCCAGCTGAGCTATGACGGCACAAACAACACCCCATTTTACCTCATTTTTCCCCTTTCCCCAAGCACAGATGGTAAAATCTTTACATCTCACCATGCAACTTAACATTGGAGGCTAAATGAATCTCAACAGTTCTCTGATAATAATTGTAAATATCCTTATTCTTTCTGCGCTGATCATCATCAGCCTAATCGATCTTTTCTATTTCAAAAAAACGGGCACTCACCTCACACGCTCTTTTAATTCCAGAATTTCTGTCCTTTTTCTGATTATGGGGATGGTTACCCTGGTTCTGATGTCCGTCTTCTCCAGCTCGGCTCTTTCCTACTTCCTCATAGCCGTGTTTTTCTTTCTCGGAGCCAGTTTTTCCGCAGAACGCTACCGAAAAGGATCATAACCATGAACAATCCCGCCATAGACCGCAACGACATTTGGATCGGCTGGCCTGAACTGAATGAGGAAACCGATTATTTCTCAGCCAAACTAGTTTAGAAGTACACTTAATCGGGGTAATTTGTAGGTGTTACGAGATATAATTTCACCAAAGATCTTTGATTTACAGGAGTTATAACTTATGAAAATCTTTGCACGAGGGTTTTCGGAAAAACTAAACATTCTTGCTACTGCGCATCGCCCCCACGTGACCATTCTTTCCTTCGCACAGATTGAAATATTGTGTAACTTAGCCGGTTACCGTATATCCAAGCTCAACGAACAAATGTTTACTATCTTCCACGCAGATGGTAAGCATGGATTGGACAACGGTTTCTATGTCATCTGGCACGTCTTGCCTGATTATCAGGGATTGGTTTATTACCCCACACTGCAATCTTATTATGCGCGTGGTCGGAACCAGCAGATACTTGACGAGATGTTAAAACATCTGGCTTCATTTTTACCCAACATTGGTTTCTCACTTGAAACCATCTTTCCTATCCAAGAAGAAATCGTCACCCTTCCTGAAGAACTCAAAGGTAACTCGGGTATTGAAGTCATGCTCCTCTCCGAATTTCAAAAGAAGTTCCGCCCTCTTTACCGATTCATGCAAGAAAAGATGGTCGCTCCCCGCTAACATCTACCGATTCCGCCAATGGCGGGTTAAGAAAGTATCCGTTCTAAATGCCCCGCCAAGGCGGGGCATTTTTTGTACCTAAATTTCCAAAAAATGGTAAAATTAGCTTCGTACGCCACCTTAGCTCAGTTGGCTAGAGCACCTCTTTTGTAAAGAGGGGGTCCTGGGTCCGAATCCCAGAGGTGGCTCTAATTAAACATCACTCCCTCGCGGAGGGATATTTAATTTGTGTTAGTCTGGGATGAGGAATGGCGGAGCCGAACAGGTAACGGTTTCGGCGAGCCCGGTCCTGAGAAGAACTCAGAAGAGTTCTATCGAAGGGAATCCCAGAGGTGGCTCTAAAGTCTATGCCCAAAGAAATTGATCCAAGACAGGCCATTTACCCCGCTCAAACCATCTTCCAGAGGTTGTGTGCCCTGAGAAACTACCAATACATTATCCGTAATTTTCCCACTGCCGATGCTTACGAAGAGATGCTCCAATTAGAAAATGATCTACGAACTCAAATAGAAATATGGGGAGACATAGAGGCAATTGACTTCTGGCTGTCCAGCAACGACCCCCATCACGGCAGGATAGCCAATATAAAAGAGTTGGACCTCAGCTGGCTCACTTAAAATCCGCTCCGACGATGATCATCAAATCGGCTTTCGGAAAAGCCTCCGCCGACTGCGTGGCCACTTGCCCACCAACCAATAGCGCCACTTCCGCCGCCTGTCTGCTCATCTTTCCCGTAATGTCGAGTACCAAAGTCTTTTCATAGCTATCCGACTTCGCCGTTGCTTTGGACACTACCAAGACGCCGGGGATGTTTTTCTCCATAATTCTTTTTTCCAGTTCGTTAGAAATTCCCGTGTTCTTCGAGCCATTGACTAGGGCAATTTTCAAAGGATTCTTTTCATCCACTCCACTTATAGTTATCTGTTGATTCCCAATATTCACCGGGACCACATCCACCAAGAGGTTTGTCGACGGCCGGTAAATGTAGGCCTTTTGGGCTTTGGAATATATCAATATCTTGTCACCATTTTCGGCCCTGGCAAACACCGGCTGATCTTTTAGCTTTTCCTTGTCAGTCACCGTCGCCACTACCGGCTCCTCGTCAGCAGGCAAAACCACCAACTTAGAAAGTTTTCCAACTAATTCTTTAATTTCTTCCTTGGCTACACTTTGCGGATCCTTCTTCAACGTTTCTATCTCAATCCCTAATTTCTTATTTTGCCTCGACAGTCTCCAAGAATTTATAGCTAACCCTCCAATCACAACTGCAACTCCGATAATCAATAGCTGAGCCTTAGATAATTTAATCATTTGTACTAAATTTAACAAACTAGTAACAATTTTGCAACATTTCACATATTGATTTATATTTCGGCATCAGATAAACTAACAAATATGAGTGTAAGATATGTTACAGTGATATCTACAGCCAAAGTGAGATCATTTGTCCTTTATCTTGTATTTAGCCTCTTATTTTTCTTCTCAGCATCCACTCCAACGCACGCCGCACCTAACATCCTAAACATCATCACTACAGTAGTAAACGATAGCGGAAATACTTGGAACCCATCAGACTTTAGTGTTTCCGTCAAGAAGGATGGCCAGAACGTATCCGGCAGTCCATCACCGGGCACCGCATCACCAGGAAAACGGTACACCCTTGAAGCGGGATCATATGTTGTCATTGCCGGTCCTTACGAAAAATATAGTTCTTCCTATGGCGGTGACTGTAGTTCGGACGGTCAAATTTCCCTTTCGTCGAACGAAAATAAGACCTGTCTCATCACCACAAACGACATACCGCCTAGGCTAAATGTAATAGTTAGTGTCATAAACGACAATGGCGGAACACTATCCGCTTCCAACTTTACCATTCATGTCAAAGTTGGAGGGGCCGATCTTGCGGGTAGTCCCACTTCCGGAAAAGACTCTCCCGGAACTTTGTTTGAATTAAATAGAGGTACTTTTATTGTCAGTGAGGATGTAAACCGCTTATATACCCAAAGTTTTAGCGGAGATTGCGACACAAATGGCAATGTTACTCTCTCTATTGGGGATATTAAGACCTGCATCATTGTCAACGACGACAACGCCTCCACCATTCCCCTATTTCCGAATACGGGTGGCACTTCAAATACTGAGCCCATTTTTTGTTTTAACAGAAACAACCTCACATGGATCTTTGCCACAATAATTTTGGGTTTTATGGGATACCTCAACTTTAGGCCACATACGAAGTCCACAAAGAAAGTTCCATGATATATTGATGTTGTGGTCTCAGACAAAAGCACCCCAAATGTTTCAGGTATTGGTACGACATCAGGCCTAGCCATAGATACTGCCATCGCCAAGTTTCTCCCCTACCTCCAAGAAATTCAGAAAAAACTCACTATTCTTCTGATCGTCATCCTCGTCTCCGGCATCTCCGGCTTTCTCTACTACCAGAAAATACTCACTTTCGTCATGCACATCTTCAATCTCAAAGGCATTACAGTGGTCCTTTCCTCACCTTATCAATTCATCGACCTGGCTGTGAATACGGGCATTGCCACCGGCGTCATCATCGCCTTTCCCCTTTTTATCTATTATTTGCTTAGCTTTCTCAAACCAGCACTTGCCTCCAAAGAGTATGGTCTAATTACTCGCCTGGTCCCCTTTACCTTACTTCTATTTATCATAGGCTTCGGCTTTGGTGGCTGGGTAATGCAGTTTGTTATCAACCTCTTTACTCAAACAGCTATCAACTTCGATGTCACCAATATCTGGGATATCAGCCACTTCTTCTCCCAGACTATTATCATGGGTGTCTGCCTTGGCCTCCTTTTTGAAATGCCGGTCGTCGTTACTCTTCTTATCAGACTTAAAATACTCAAGAAAAAGACAATCGCCAAAAACCGTCGTTATATTTACACCGCCATTCTAATTTTGGCGGCACTATTACCACCAAGTGATGTAATTTCCCTGTCCATTCTCACCATAGTTCCTCTTTCGCTTTTTGAACTTGCGCTATTATTCAATAAATCTATATAATTAGATTATGTTCAGCAATATCGGCTCTGGGGAAGTAGTCGTCGTAGTATTAGTAATACTTTTCCTCTTTGGTGGTAAAAAACTCCCCGAACTTGCTCGGGGTCTGGGAGAATCAAGCAAGGAACTAAAAAAGGTCAAGACAGAAATCCATCACGCTCTTTCCGACATCAAAAACGACGATGATCAGGAAGACAAAGCCTCTCCGGAGGAAAAAACGAAGGGGGGTGAAACCGGTAATGCCTAATATAGGATTAAATGAAATAATCATTGTTGCCATTGTCATCGTTGTCCTCTTTGGCAGTAGAGCTCTTCCCAACTTTATCAGAGGAATTGCAAAGGCCATCAGAGAGTTTCGTCACGCAAAAAAAGGAGATGAGTGATATCATAGTTATTAATTACTATCTTTAAAAAATATGTTTAAAAATATCGGATGGCCGGAAATTTTGGTCATCGTAGTTGTCTTAGTTGTTCTCTTTGGCGGCAAAATCCTTCCCAAAATCGGGAAAACCATCGGTGAATCGGGAAAAGATCTCAAAGATGCTACTCAGGACCTAAAAGAAGCCCTTAAAGACAAATAATGTTTGGCAATATAGGACCATCGGAACTACTTCTAATAGGCATGGTCCTCTTTTTGCTTTTCGGCGGCAAGAAACTTCCCGAACTTACCCGCGGACTGATTGATTCAATTCGACAATTTCGGACGGCCTTCAAAGAAGGCGCCTCAGACTCGGAAACCAAAAAATAATCACCCTCCCCTTGTTCTTTCTCTTGTAAATTTTGGTAAGATAAACTTATCTCATGCCCAACAGAATATATAACGTCAAACAGGCAGCCAAGATTCTAGGGTTGTCTACCAACACGACCTACAAATATCTTAACGAAGGCAGAATTAAAGCTGCCAGGGGACATATCAGAGGTACCTTCATCATTCCGGCCAGGTCTCTTGAGGTTTTTCTTGGCAGCAAACTGCCGGATGTCACTCCCTCAAGCGATGGGAATGATAGTGAAAAAACAATAGCCGATCACGAGGTGAACATCGAAATTGGCTCACCCACTCTTGCCACCAAAGTTACCCGTCTACTAATTACTCTTGCCTTGTTGATCATCATCGCCGATATTGTTCTCACCAAAAATTTTTCTCCCATTGCTCAAACTGCCAGAGTCACACTGATTGCAATTCTAATTCTGATTTCCTATCAATACGGGGGCTTTGTCAAAAAATGATCTATCCATGAGAAAATCCAGTCTGGAAATAATTGACAATAGTCTGTTTCTGTACGGTGCTCTTGTAACTTTCATTCTTACTTTCGCAGGATTTTTTAATCTCAATGATACTCAAGGTCTTATTGCATTGGGACTATTCTTGCCGGTGTCTTTCTATTTCATTATCAAGGTCTATTCTGCGGCCAAAAGACTTTTTCACACAGAGAACTTCTCGTTAACAAATTTCATTCATCAATCGGAAACCACTTTTCTGATTAATCTTGTCCTTCTTTGCTTCGCCATTGTCATGATCCTATTTCGCATCAGCGTCCAAATCATAAAATGAATTCAGATAAAATCCTCATCGTCTATAGCTTCCTTGCCTGTTTCTTCCTGATGATTGTGGGTATTTTCTCGGCACGGACTACGAACCAACTTCTAAATGCTTTCATTTATCTACCTCTGGTATTTTTCTTCGGCACCAAAATCTTCCACCCATTAATCAGACCCTTACCTAAACCGGCGTTAAAAAAATCACGCAAGGGTACAGAAGCGGAGTCATCGACCGACGATTCATCTTGGGATCCGGCAACTGCTCAGGGTGTCGCCGACAACAACAAACGTCTTTTTTTACAGCTCATTGGGACTACCGGCATCTCTCTTCTGATTATGTCTCTGTTTAGTCGGAGAGCCAGGGATACTTTCTTTAGTGGCAGTCCGGTGACACCGGAAGTCGTTTCTCTCAAAGACATTGCCGGCAATACCGTCAATCCCGCCGAAAAGCAGGCAACAGACGGTTACAGCATCTCCGACATCGACGATGGCTCCTTCCCCGCCTACTATTCCTTCGTCAACAACAATGGTGCCTGGTATATTATGCAAAACATATCTGGCACTTTTCGATATGCCAAAGGAGACTCCAATTACTCAGCTAGCTGGGATATCAGGAACAAACTACATTACGACTACTACAATAAAATCTTCGGCTAAAGAAGACTTCGTGATATAAAATATGGCCATGTTAACCATTGCCATACCTTCAAAAAATGAAGTCTTTCTTCGAAAGACCATCTTGGACGTTTTGGAAAAAGCCACCGGTGATATCGAAGTTCTACCCATTCTAGACGGCTATGATCTGCCTGCCGAAGAAATTGTCGTCGACCCCAGAGTAAGATACATCAGATTGCCGGCGGCAAGCTTCTCACAAAAACGTCATGGCGTCAATTTGGCAATTTCCCAAGCAAAGGGGAAATACGTTATGTCTCTTGACGCACATTGTATGATGGCCAAAGGTTTTGATGTCCAGCTTGCCAAAGATCATCACCCAAATTGGGTCCAAATCCCCCGCCGAAATCGCTTGGACGCCGTCAAATGGAGTTTACAACCCCAAAGCGACAATCGTCCGCCCATTGACTACGAATATATTATGTTTCCACCACTTATGAATGATCACTCCATTCATGGCTTCAAATGGGACACAAGGACTCTAGCAAACTCGGACAAACAAATCGACGACACTATTCAGTTTCAAGGCTCCTGCTGGTTCATGACCAAAAAGTGGTTCGACAAAATGGGTTTTATGCAGGTGGAGGGCTATACCGGCTGGGGTCAGGAGGCCGAGGAAATCTCCATGACCACCTGGAAAAATGGAGGTAGAGTGGTGACAAACAAAAATACTTGGTATGCTCACCTCCATAAAGGACCGGTCCACGGAAGGATGTATCACCTCAGTAGAGAAGAAAATCGACGCAGTTATGACTATTCATACCACAAGTGGCTTATCGAAAACAAAGATTTTTTTATCGGCCTAATCGAAAAATTTGCCCCCCTCCCCGGCTGGCCCCCCAATTGGAAGGAAAAGCTATGGCCCTCCGATACCACTATAATCAGTAATAATAGTACTAACAAAAAGAAAATGGAAAAAACTATGGCCACCAAAAATAACACTACCATTATTTACATCACCTCGAACATCGAAAATCTCAAGTTCGAACATAAAATTCGTAAAGAGCTGGAAAATAATTCTCATGGTCTTCCCATAATTTCCGTTTCCAGGAAACCAACCAAGTTCGGAAAAAACATTTGCGTTGGTGATGTCCCGCTATGTAGTTCGTCAACCTTGAAACAAATATTGGTCGGTCTAGAGGCAGCCAAGACCAAATATGCCATACTGGCCAAAGACGATTACGTTTACCCACCGGAATATTTTACCCAAACTCCTCCAAGCGACGATCGACTGTATCAGAATGCCAACGTTTGGGTATTGGGAGACAAATATTGGCAAACAAACCATTTTGAATTTGCTCAGATAGGTAATCGAAAGCATTGGATTGATATGATTAAAGCAGCACTTAAAGATCAAAAGGATTGGGAGCCTGTTGGAGTTTCGCTTACTCTTCATAACACCAATCAGACAGATTGGGTCACAGAAAACGCCATCATCAACATTAAGTCCACTAGCGGCCTACGCAGATTTCCCTCGGTCAGAAGAGACGCTTATCCCAAAAGAGGTCTGCCCTATTGGGGCCTTGCAACAGAATTAAAAACCAAGCTGGGTGTTTAAATAGGATGGATGCTTTAGCCTATCTCACCGAAAAATATAAGATCGATCTCTCCCTGCCTTCTCCCTTTAGTGTTCCCATGAGTAGGGAAACCGATATCCCGCAGATGTTTAAAGGGTTGGGTTTCAAGATCGGAGCCGAGATCGGAGTTTATCGCGGAGAATATTCGGAAACCTTACTCAAAGCCATCCCCGGTCTGAAACTTTCCGGGATTGATCTATGGGGTCTCTATCCTGGCTACCGGGACTATCGTCGGCACGACATAATAGACGCCGAACAAGAAGCCAGAGAAAAAACCCGCGGATTTGACTGTCAATTATACAAAGGCTGGAGTCATGAAATAGTTAAACAATTTGCCGATGAGTCATTGGATTTTGTTTACATCGATGGAAATCATGCTTACGAATACACGGTTCAAGACATTGCCCTGTGGTCAAAAAAAGTGAGAAAGGGTGGTGTGATTTATGGTCACGATTTCGAAGATTGGTCCAAAAATTGGCGCCGCTTTGATATGGGTGTCATTAACGCCGTTACAGGCTGGTGCAAATCCTATCAAATCCACCCATGGTTCATCATCACCAAAGACAAGCACCCCGGCTGGATGTATATCAAAACCAAATGAACACATTAGACACCATCTCCAACAAATATCAGCTGGTTTTGGACGATCAAAATGGTCCGATCAAAATCCAGCAAAGTAGAGAGTCCATGGGGCTCTTACTAAATGACCTAGGTTTCAAAAAAGGTGTCGAGATCGGTGTTTATCGGGGAAAATTTACGACTGCCCTAGCCAATAACGCCCCCGGTATGGAACTGACCGGAGTCGATGCCTGGGCTGTTTATCCGGGTTACAAAGATGATGTGGAAAATGATCTGGAAGGCGGCGAAGCTTATGCCGATGCAGTCAGACGAACCAAGCACTATCCCAATATTCATCTTGTCAAAGCCTGGTCCACCGAAGCGGCCAAAATGTTCGAAGATCAGTCTCTCGATTTCATTTACATCGATGCCAATCACGACTTTGAACACTGTGTAGAAGATCTGGCGGCTTGGAGCAAGAAGGTTAAAAGTGGTGGCATCATTTCGGGTCATGATTATGCCGTCAATCATCGGAAAAAAGTGGGAGTCGTAGAAGCTGTTACCGGTTGGATAACTGCCTACGAGATCAAGCCATTATTTATCTGGGAGGACAGGACCCCCAGCTGGATGTTTGTCAAGCCATGAATCCCATCTTATGAACGATGTCACCGTCCTCTATTATTCGGCCAGCTCTCAAAGACCGGAGTTTGAATCAAGGATCAGGGCAGATCTTTTAAAAAAGATCGGCGGTCTACCCTTGATCTCCGTCACCCAAGAAGCGCTATCGGATTTCGGAGAAAATATTTGTGTTGGTAAACACTTAAATTGCTATCACAATGAGTTCAGGCAGATCCTGATTGGATTAGAGAGAGTTAAGACTACTTACATCATCGTTGCAGAAGCGGACTGTCTCTATCCGCCAGAGTATTTTAGATTTAAGCCTAAGGAACCCGGCCACTGCTATCGTCACGGGAACGTCTGGGTTCTTAAAGATAAAAGATTTTTGTTTAAAGGTAAGTCTCACTGTGCTCAGCTAGTAGATACAAAAATGTGGCTTAACAAAATATCAAAAAGTTTTGAGGGCATGTCCGAATGGTCTGTCGATGGTCAAAGGATCGCAAACATCTTCCAGCCAGACGAAGAAAGAGCTTGTGTTTGGACCACTGACAGTCCCATTGTCACCATCAAGACTTATGGTGGGGTATCCCGACATACACAGATCAAACCACACATCCCACCGACAAAAATGTTACCATATTGGGGTTCAGCCGAATTACTAACAAAAGAAATGTCCGCATGAAAAGAATTGCCCGCATGGCCACTCATGTTCCGGTATTAACCAGAGCGTTCGACCTTTCGGAAGGTGATGTGTTGGAAATCGGCACCGGTTATTTTTCCACTACCCTTCTAGATTGGTTGTGTGCCATCTCCGGCCGCAAGCTGGTTTCTTACGAAACTGACCCCAGATGGTATGAAAAAACCAAGAGGATGCAGTCCGATTATCACGATATTATTTTTGTTGAAAACTGGGACGCTATCCCCCTCGACCAAAAACATTGGGGTTTGGCTTTTATCGACCATGCTCCTCACGCCAGAAGATCGGTGGAGATCAAAAGGCTAAAAGACAAAGCGGAATATATCGTCGCCCACGACACCGAACCCAGATCCGAAAAACTTTATGGATATCCCAATATCTACTCCCTTTTCAAATACAGATTTGACGACAAACGAGTCGAGCCCTGGACTAGCGTACTCAGTAACTTCCACACCCTCGCAAAGTTTAAGCCATGAAGATCTTGTTTTGTACCTTCCACTTCCCAGATTACGGCTTAGACACTCTGTATTCGGCTTTATATGAACACTTGGGTGCCGAAAACATTTTTGAGTATCCCGAAAAAGGGATCCTGCATGGTGAAAAACATAACCGCTACGTCAATTATCCCAATTTCTTTCAACTGGAAAAAACAAGAACCGATGCCGAAAAATTTGAAATGTTAAAAAGGGACGAATTTGATTACCTCCTTGTTGGTTGCCGCGCTTTCGCTCATTATACCTATCACCGTAACCGCAACCGGCATTATGATGACGATTTTTATGCCTTACTAAAGGAGAAAAGCCTCATCGTCCCCACTATTCTGGTTGATCAAGGCGACGATCCGGGTATAAATCACGATCTGATCAAAGAGCTTCATGCCAAGCTCTACTTTAAAAGGGAGTTCAAAAAGGAAAACGCTTTGGATCGAATGATCATTCCTTTCAACTTTTCGTATCCCGAAGTCCCCCACGATATTCACTCCAATTATATTCTTGATGTATTTTGGGCCGGTAAAGTCAACCCCAGCCGGGAGCCATATGTTCTGGCGGCGGAAGAGTTATTGAATACCAAGTTCTATAACCGCTACCGGCAAAGCGCATACAGAAAAACTCTCGCCGAATACAAAATAGGCTTGAATCTTAAAGGCCTTGGAGACGATACCGTTAGGTATTATGAAATTCCCGCCTACGGTGCCTTACTCTTCTCCCAAAAGTTGAGCATCGTTATCGAAAATGATTTCAAAGACGGAGAAACAGCTATTTTTTTTGACGGTATTGACGAAATGAAAGAAAAACTCCTCTTTTGTCTCCATCACGAAAGGTACGTTGATAAAATAAGGCTGGCTGGCTACCGCTGGTTCACCAAATATCATTCAAATAAAGTTCGAGCCACCCAATTTATGGAGAAGATCCAGCAAGTAACTCAATAGCATGGGAAACACAATCAATATTCGAGGTATCACCATCAATCTACATCGTAGTGAATCATTGTCTAACCATCTCCGCCGGGAGCGGGAATTTTTTGAACCGGATATCTTAGATTATCTTCGGGATATTCACGGGCAACAGAAGGTCATTGTCGACGTTGGTGCGAACTTCGGAAACCATGCAGTCTACTTTGCCAACTTCCTGAAATATCAGAAGCTTATTTGTTTTGAGCCTATCCCTGACAATTTTGATCTATTGAAAAGAAACCTCACCTACCCACACACCAAACTATTACCTTTTGCCCTTAGCGATAAGAAGACAACTCTCAAGATGACTCCCAATCGGCGCAACATGGGAGCATCCAAAGTAGACGAAAATGGTTCTCTGTCCGTATGCGCCATTACCTTGGATAGTCTGGATTTGGAAGATGTTACCCTGCTCAAGATCGATGTAGAAGGTTATGAACCCAATGTCCTGGCCGGAGCCAAAAAGACGATCAAAAAATGCCACCCCTTGATCTTGATCGAGGACAAAGACCTGATATATCAAAAGCTATTACCGGGTTATGTTCTGGAAAAAGGCTGGCCTCAACACAAAACCTATTTATACCGCTGGTCAGACGACGAAACAAGGGCAAAACCCTATCTAATATCCATCTGTTCCTACTCCCCCAGCATAGAAGCCCACAATAAATCCCTAACCAAGCTAGAAGATAGCGTAGAGAGGATAAATGTCGATCTGGAAAAATATCCCGGTCATCTATTTCGGTGGGATTATATTCCCAAGGATCTGGACAGAAAAAGAGTTTTCCTTTTCACTGATACCTTTGATGTCTATTTCCAAAAACCGATCCCTCCGCTTTCACCCGACAAGATATATGTGGCCAACGAAGGGGAAATCTTTGTCAACAACTCCTGGTGGCGGCACATGTTCCGGCACAATCCACAGTTCAACAGTCTCAAAAACGAGACAATCTACAATGTCGGTACTTTCGCTTGTTCCGGTAAGATAATGGATAGTTGGGTCAAGTATATCCAAGAGGCCCGCCGGGCGATGGATGGCTCCTCTACCGAACAATTGCTCTTTAATGTTTGGCTCAGGCTACCGGAGAACATCGCGCGCATAACAGAGTTACCGGACCTCTTCTGTTCTATTTACGCCAATCTCGAAAAAGGCATTGCTGTCTTGAACGAAAAAACCGAATTTATTAATCAGCAAGGTGATCTTTTTTCGGTCGTTCACTTTAACGGAAGTACCAAAAAAATATTTAATAAACTTCAAAAAGGGATCGTCCCCTTGCGGCCAGTTGCCAAAAAACTTTCGATCATTATCGCTTTTTACAACAGTCACGGTGCTGTCGCGCGACAAGTCAAACACTTCCACGATATGGATCTACCGGATGATATTGAATTTATATTCGTCGACGACGGCAGCAACCCTCCACATCGGATAGAAGACTACCATCTAAAAAATTTGACCCTGCACCACACTAATGACAAACGACCTTGGACTCAGGGACTGGCACGCAATGCCGGTGCCAAACTAGCTCAAGGAGAATATCTCTTTATGACCGATATCGATCACATCCTCTCCAGGGAGGCCATTATGGATGCTTACAACTTCACCGGAGATAAAATGACTTTCCGTCGGTATTTCGGTGTACTTCTGGAAGACGGCACCCTGACTCAAGACCCGGACGTCTTGGAAGAGTACGGCCTGGACATCGGAAGACTTCGGACCAAACGGGGTCTCTATGCCAGTGTCCACGGTAATACTTTTGTAATGAAAAAAGCCACCTTTGAACTGTTGGGCTGTTATGACGAAAGACTTTGTCTCTATGGTCACCATGCCCCCAACAGAGGCGGTGAAGATGGTGATATTAATCACAAATGGAATCATTGGGCGGCCAAACTCGGTGTGTTACCCGTAGAAGGCTCAAATATTTACATGTTCCCCATTGGCCGTTATCATATAACCGGAAACTCAAACCCGTTTGGCTTATTTCATGACCTAAGCCAAGCTCAGATTCAACAGCCAAACAAACCATGATTTACGATCTATCCATTCTTATTCCCTCCAGAAACGAAATGTTTTTATCGAGAACTATCGAAGATATATTAGTGAACATTGAGGGCAATACAGAAATTATCGTCGGTCTGGACGGTCTCTGGGCCGAACCACCCATCAAGGACAATCCTAGAGTTAGAATCTTTCATGTTTCGGAATCCATCGGCCAAAGAGCGATGACCAATCAGCTCTGCCGGCTCTCTAATGCCAAATATATTATGAAAGTGGACGCTCACTGCGCTTTTGACAAAGGCTTTGATGTCAAGATGATGAACGAAATGCACGATGATTGGACCATGGTCCCCGTCATGAGAAATCTTCATGCTTTTAATTGGGTCTGTCCAGACAGCCACATACGCTATCAGGGACCTAGCGGAGTTTGTACAGAATGCGGAAAAGAAACCGTCAGAGACATTGTTTGGATTGCAAAAAACAATCCCCAAAGCACTTCTTACTGCTTTGACCCGGAACCACATTTCCAATATTTTAACGAATTCAAAAAAAGGCCGGAAGGACAAGGAGACCTTACCGAAACCATGTCACTCCAAGGTTCCTGCTTCATGCTCACGAAAGACAAATACTGGGAATTGAATATTTGTGATGAAAATTTTGGCAGTTGGGGATCACAAGGAATCGAAGTGGCAGTAAAAACTTGGCTCTCCGGAGGCCGAGTAATCGTCAACCACAATACCTGGTACGCTCACATGTTCCGCACTCAGGGGGGGGACTTCGGATTTCCTTATGAACTTACCGGTAGTGCTGTCGGCCATGCAAAAAAAACCGCCAAAGAACTTTTTTTCAAAGGCACCTGGGAAAAACAAGTCAAACCCCTCTCTTGGTTAGTCGAAAAGTTTATGCCGGTTCCCGGCTGGAAAGAAGAAGACTTGGCCAAACTCAAAGAAACACTCACCCCGGCTCCATCTACTTCCACTGTCATCCCACTAACGACTTCTATCCCCGCCCCTCAAAGTTCTCAAGTGGCACCCACTCAAAGCCCCAATCAGATACCAATTCCCCTTATCATCCCCATCTCCTCTCCCACCATCGGCTGTATCTATTACACCGATAATTTGCCGGACGAAAAAATTTTGAGAGTTTGCCAAAAACAACTTAAAAAAGCGGTAGCCGGAAAGAAAATAGTTAGCGTTTCCCTAAAACCAATCGACTTTGGGGAGAACATTGTACTTCCGTTGGAACGCGGCTATCTCACCATGTTCAAACAAATTCTAGCCGGTCTTGAAGCACTCGACACGGATATCGTATTCTTTTGTGAACATGACGTTTTGTATCACCCCACCCACTTTGACTTTAGACCAAGCGATAGAAATGTCTGGTATTATGACGGAAATTATTGGTTTTTGAGAGCCTCGGATGGATTTGCCATTCACTATAATGTCAGCCCTCTGTCGGGACTCTGTGTTTATCGAGATATCGCCATCAAACATTACAAGGAACGTATCGCCATGGTCGAAAAAGAAGGATTCTCATACCGCATCGGTTTCGAACCGATGACTCATGGACGCATCCAATGGAAAAATCAATATAAATTCGAAGTGTATCAGGCTTCCTCCCCAAGTATCGATATCAGCCATGGAAAAAATGTAACCTCCAAGAGGTGGACTCAAGATAAATTCAGAAGAAAACCTACAATATGGAAAGAAGCAAACATTGATACCATCCCCGGCTGGGACAATGTCCGAAGACTACTAAAATAGATAAGGATTTATTCCGTTTATTTCATTGCTGACATCCTAGTTTAATGGGTCCTTCCCTAGTAAAATTGAAATATTCAAAGCGAACGTTTGTCGTATCGTAAAAAAATAACGCCTTCATGTCCACAACTACATATACATCATCTACCACCTGGACAGCGCCGGCTGGAACGACTTCCGTCCGAGTTGAATGTTGGGGTGGTGGTGGTGGAGGAGGAGGCTCGAGTGGTACCAATGGTGGTGGTGGTGGAGGAGGTGCTGGTGGTGCCTATGCTCTAGATACATCTGTTACAGTTACGCCAGGCAATACCTATACTGTAACCGTTGGGACCGGTGGTTCGGCTGGAACTACGACAGGAAACGGCGGCACAGGAAACCCGTCGTGGTTCGCTTCGGCCGCTACAGTTTATGCTCAAGGAGGTGCTGGAGGCAGTGTGGGCCCCAACGGAGCTCGCGGTACAGCTTCTTCTGCATCCTCAATTGGAAATACCGTTTACCGAGGAGGTCATGGTGTGGCCGGTGTTTCGGCTAACTATTCAGGTGCAGGAGGCGGAGGTGCAGGATCAGGAGGTCTAGGTGGTACAGGTACAACAACAACGGGAGGGACGGGAACGGCTACGGGGGGAGGAGATGGTGCAGACGGATTAGTTCTTACCGCTGAAGGGTCTGGACTTGCAGGAAGTGTTTGTGGTGGTGGTGGAAGTGGAGGAAAAAAACTCCTAGGTAGTGCTTATACTGGTGGTGCGGGTGCAAGAGGGCAAGTGGTACTTACATATGCAGAAAACAGTCCCTCACTTTCTCCTTCATCATCAAAGTCCCCTTCACGTAGCCCCTCTGTTTCACCATCACGGAGCCCTTCGGAATCACCCTCGCTGTCTCCATCTGCATCGGTATCACCATCGAGAAGTCCTTCCGTTTCTCCAAGTCATTCTCCATCTGCATCTGTTTCGCCATCACGGAGTCCCTCTGTATCACCCTCACTCTCGCCTTCGGCATCTGTTTCACCATCACGGAGTCCATCCGTTTCTCCATCCCTTTCTCCAAGTGCATCTGTTTCGCCATCACGGAGTCCATCTGTATCACCCTCACTCTCGCCTTCGGCGTCAATATCACCCTCTTTGTCTCCCTCGAAATCTCCAAGTCTTTCACCATCGGCATCTGTTTCACCATCAATATCTCCTTCTGTATCGCCTTCTCTCTCGCCATCGGCGAGTATTTCTCCATCACTTAGTCCCTCAGAATCACCGAGTCTTTCACCATCGGCAAGTATTTCTCCGAGTTTAAGTCCTTCTGTATCGCCTTCTCTCTCACCATCGGCGTCAATATCACCATCGATATCTCCTTCTGTTTCTCCATCACTGTCACCGAGTGCTAGTATTTCACCCTCTCTCAGTCCATCTGTTTCTCCGAGTCTTTCACCAAGTGCATCAATATCACCCTCTTTGTCTCCCTCGGAATCTCCAAGTCTTTCACCATCGGCATCTGTTTCACCAAGTATTAGTCCCAGCGTCTCACCATCATTAGCCCTTCTCTGAGTCCAAGTGAGTCACCTTCACTGTCTCCATCAGCATCTGTTTCACCAAGTATTTCTCCCTCGGAATCTCCATCATTAAGTCCAAGTGCGAGTGTTAGTCCGAGTTTAAGTCCGAGTGAATCACCATCACTCTCACCTTCGGCGTCAATATCACCATCGATATCTCCTTCTGTATCACCATCACTCTCACCATCGGCATCGATAAGCCCTTCTCTGAGTCCAAGTGAATCTCCGAGTCTTTCACCATCGGCATCTGTTTCACCATCGATATCTCCTTCTGTATCACCTTCTCTCTCACCATCTGCAAGTATTTCTCCAAGTTTAAGTCCGAGTGAATCTCCATCATTAAGCCCTTCGGCATCTGTCTCACCTTCCGTTAGTCCTTCCGTTTCTCCCTCACTTTCTCCAAGTGCATCGGTATCTCCAAGTTTGAGTCCGAGTGAATCACCCTCACTCTCGCCTTCTGCAAGTGTTAGTCCGAGTTTGAGTCCAAGTGAGTCACCTTCACTGTCTCCATCAGCATCTGTTTCGCCATCACGGAGTCCCTCTGTATCACCCTCACTCTCGCCTTCTGCAAGTGTTAGTCCGAGTTTAAGTCCAAGTGAATCTCCATCACTCTCGCCATCGGCATCAATATCACCCTCTTTGTCTCCCTCGGAATCTCCAAGTCTTTCACCATCGGCATCTGTTTCACCAAGTATTAGTCCCAGCGTCTCACCATCATTACATCACTCTCGCCTTCTGCAAGTGTTAGTCCGAGTTTAAGTCCTTCTGTATCGCCTTCTCTCTCGCCAAGTGCATCGGTATCTCCAAGTTTGAGTCCGAGTGAATCACCCTCACTCTCGCCATCAGCGAGTATTTCACCTTCCGTTAGTCCTTCCGTTTCTCCCTCACTTTCTCCAAGTGCATCAATATCACCGTCTCTCAGTCCATCTGAGTCTCCATCTCTCTCGCCATCTGCGAGTATTAGTCCGAGCTTAAGTCCGAGTGAATCACCATCACTCTCGCCTTCGGCAAGTATTTCTCCGAGTTTAAGTCCTTCTGTATCGCCTTCTCTCTCACCATCGGCGAGTATTTCACCTTCCGTTAGTCCATCCGTTTCTCCAAGTCTGAGTCCTTCGGCATCGATAAGCCCTTCTCTGAGTCCGAGTGAATCTCCTTCACTTTCACCATCGGCATCAGTATCACCAAGTATTAGTCCCAGTGTCTCACCATCATTAAGTCCTTCGGCATCGATAAGCCCTTCTCTGAGTCCGAGCGTATCTCCGTCATTAAGTCCGAGTGCGAGTATTTCACCTTCTGTTAGTCCATCCGTTTCTCCAAGTCTGAGTCCATCTGCATCAATATCACCATCAATATCTCCTTCTGTTTCACCAAGTCTTTCACCATCGGCATCAATCAGTCCCTCCGTTAGTCCATCCGTATCACCTTCTCTCTCGCCTTCTGCAAGTATTTCTCCAAGTTTAAGTCCGAGTGAATCTCCATCATTAAGCCCTTCGGCATCTGTCTCACCTTCCGTTAGTCCATCCGTTTCTCCAAGTCTGAGTCCTTCGATCGAGAAGTCCGTCTGTATCCCCAAGTATCTCTCCGAGTTTAAGTCCTTCTGTATCGCCTTCTCTCTCACCATCGGCGAGTATTTCGCCTTCCGTTAGTCCATCCGTATCACCAAGTCTTTCACCAAGTGCATCGGTATCTCCAAGTTTAAGTCCGAGTGAATCTCCATCATTAAGCCCTTCGGCATCTGTCTCACCTTCCGTTAGTCCATCCGTTTCTCCAAGTCTGAGTCCTTCGTCGTTAAGTCCAAGTGCGAGTGTTAGTCCGAGTTTAAGTCCGAGTGAATCTCCATCTCTTTCGCCGTCTGCAAGTATTTCTCCCTCACTCAGTCCGTCTGTATCCCCAAGTCTTTCGCCATCAGCATCGGTATCACCCAGCATTTCACCGTCTGTTTCACCTTCACTTTCACCGAGTGCAAGTATTTCACCGAGTTTAAGTCCGAGTGAATCACCCTCACTCTCGCCTTCTGCAAGTATTTCTCCCTCACTCAGTCCGTCTGTATCCCCAAGTCTTTCGCCATCTGCAAGTGTTTCACCCTCCGTATCACCAAGTGTATCTCCATCACTTTCACCATCGGCAAGTATTTCTCCCTCCATATCACCGAGTGTTTCACCGTCTCTTTCACCTTCGGCGTCAATCAGTCCGAGTATATCTCCTTCCGTTTCTCCATCGTTAAGTCCATCTGCGTCAATATCGCCGAGTATTAGTCCCAGTGTCTCACCATCATTAAGTCCTTCGGCATCGATAAGTCCTTCTCTGAGTCCAAGTGAGTCACCTTCTCTCTCACCATCGGCGTCAATATCACCATCAATATCTCCTTCTGTATCGCCTTCTCTCTCGCCAAGTGCATCGGTAAGTCCATCCATTAGTCCAAGTGAATCACCATCTCTTTCACCGAGTGCTTCTGTTTCTCCGTCTTTGTCTCCCTCGGAATCCCCAAGTCTTTCACCAAGCGCAAGTGTTTCTCCCTCTCTCAGTCCTTCTGTTTCTCCCTCTCTTTCTCCTTCAGCATCAATATCACCCTCTCTCAGTCCATCTGAGTCTCCATCTCTCTCGCCATCGGCATCTGTTTCACCAAGTATTAGTCCCAGTGTCTCACCATCATTAAGTCCTTCGGCATCGGTAAGTCCGAGCATATCTCCTTCCGTTTCTCCATCGTTAAGTCCATCTGCGTCAATATCACCATCACTTAGTCCCTCGGAATCCCCAAGTCTCTCGCCATCTGCGAGTATTAGTCCGAGCTTAAGTCCGAGTGAATCACCATCACTCTCGCCTTCGGCGTCAATATCACCATCGATATCTCCTTCTGTTTCTCCAAGCCTTTCACCTTCGGCGTCAATCAGTCCGAGTATATCTCCTTCCGTTTCTCCATCGTTAAGTCCATCTGCGTCAATATCGCCATCTCTGTCTCCCTCGGAATCACCGAGTTTGAGTCCATCTGCATCAGTATCGCCGAGTATTAGTCCCAGTGTCTCACCATCATTAAGTCCTTCGGCATCGATAAGTCCTTCTCTGAGTCCAAGTGAGTCACCATCGTTAAGTCCAAGTGCGAGTGTTAGTCCGAGTTTAAGTCCGAGTGAATCACCTTCTCTCTCACCATCGGCGAGTGTTAGTCCAAGTTTGAGTCCTTCCGTTTCTCCAAGTCTTTCACCGTCTGCATCAGTATCGCCGAGTATTAGTCCCAGTGTCTCACCATCATTAAGTCCGAGTGCGAGTATTTCACCTTCTGTTAGTCCATCCGTTTCTCCAAGTCTGAGTCCTTCGGCGTCAATATCACCATCGATATCTCCTTCTGTATCACCATCACTCTCACCATCTGCAAGTATTAGTCCGAGTATAAGTCCGAGTGTATCTCCAAGTCTTTCTCCTTCGGCGTCAATATCACCATCGATATCTCCTTCTGTCTCACCATCATTAAGTCCTTCGGAGTCGCCTTCGCTTTCACCCTCTCTCAGTCCATCTGAGTCTCCATCTCTCTCGCCTTCTGCATCTGTTTCGCCAAGCATTAGTCCTTCTGTATCACCTTCTCTCTCGCCAAGTGCATCGGTATCTCCAAGTTTGAGTCCGAGTGAATCCCCAAGCCTTTCACCGAGTGCGAGTATTTCTCCAAGTTTGAGTCCAAGTGAGTCACCTTCTCTCTCGCCTTCTGCAAGTGTTAGTCCGAGTATAAGTCCTTCTGTATCACCTTCTCTCTCACCATCTGCAAGTATTTCTCCAAGTTTAAGTCCGAGTGAATCACCTTCTCTCTCACCATCAGCGAGTGTTAGTCCAAGTTTGAGTCCTTCCGTTTCTCCAAGCCTTTCTCCGTCTGCATCAGTAAGTCCTTCTCTGAGTCCAAGTGAGTCACCATCGTTAAGTCCTTCGGCATCGATCAGTCCTTCCATTAGTCCGAGTGAGTCACCATCTCTTTCGCCTTCTGCATCAATAAGTCCGAGTATATCTCCTTCCGTTTCTCCATCGATAAGTCCATCTGTATCTCCCAGCGTTAGTCCGAGTTTAAGTCCTAGTGAATCTCCATCACTTTCACCCTCGGCAAGTATTTCTCCCTCAGTATCACCGAGTGTCTCTCCATCGATAAGTCCCTCAGCGTCTGTTAGTCCATCGATATCTCCTTCCGTTTCTCCATCGATAAGTCCATCTGCGTCAATATCGCCATCTCTGTCTCCCTCGGAATCTCCAAGCCTTTCTCCATCTGCATCAATATCGCCCAGCATTTCTCCTTCTGTCTCACCATCTTTAAGCCCTTCGGCAAGTATTTCTCCCTCCGTATCACCAAGTGAGTCACCATCTCTTTCGCCTTCTGCATCAATAAGTCCGAGTATATCTCCTTCCGTTTCTCCATCGTTAAGTCCATCTGCGTCAATATCGCCCTCTCTGTCTCCCTCGGAATCACCGAGTCTTTCACCGAGTGCTTCTGTATCGCCATCACTTAGTCCTTCTGTATCACCATCGTTAAGTCCAAGTGCGAGTATTTCGCCTTCCGTTAGTCCATCCGTTTCTCCAAGTCTGAGTCCTTCGGCATCGATAAGTCCTTCTCTGAGTCCGAGTGAATCACCCTCACTCTCGCCTTCAGCATCAATATCACCATCACTTAGTCCCTCGGAATCCCCAAGTCTCTCGCCAAGCGCATCGGTAAGTCCATCCATTAGTCCAAGTGAGTCACCATCGTTAAGTCCTTCGGCATCAATAAGTCCTTCCATTAGTCCAAGTGAATCTCCATCACTCTCACCATCGGCGTCAATATCACCATCAATATCTCCTTCTGTATCGCCATCACTGTCACCGAGTGCTAGTATTTCACCCTCTCTCAGTCCATCTGAGTCTCCCTCTCTTTCTCCTTCAGCATCAATATCACCATCACTTAGTCCCTCGGAATCCCCAAGTCTCTCACCATCTGCAAGTGTTAGTCCAAGTTTGAGTCCTTCCGTTTCTCCATCGATAAGTCCATCTGTATCACCTTCCCTTTCACCAAGCGCTTCTGTTTCTCCATCTTTGTCTCCCTCGGAATCTCCAAGTCTTTCTCCATCGGCAAGTATTTCACCGAGTTTAAGTCCGAGTGAATCACCATCACTCTCGCCATCAGCGAGTATTTCTCCTTCCGCTAGTCCATCCGTTTCTCCAAGTCTTTCACCCTCGGCGAGTATTTCTCCGAGTTTAAGTCCGAGTGAGTCACCGAGTCTTTCACCATCGGCAAGTATTTCTCCGTCTTTCTCTCCCTCAGCCAGCACTTCACCTTCCACACCACCACTCGGTTCCTCCTCTATTTCTCCATCAGTCTCACCTAGTCTTTCGCCATCGACTTCAGTTAGTTCCAGTGAAAGCGCCAGTATTTCCCCATCTAGTAGTAAATCCCCATCTTTAAGTCCTTCTGCAAGTGAAAGCCCTAGTATTTCACCCTCCCTTTCACCCTCATCATCAGAAAGTCCAAGTAATTCTCCATCACTCTCACCCTCATCATCAGAAAGTCCAAGTAGTTCCCCATCTAGTAGTAAATCCCCATCTTTAAGTCCTTCTGCAAGTGAAAGCCCTAGCATTTCACCTTCCCTTTCACCCTCATCATCAGAAAGTCCAAGTAGTTCCCCATCCAGTAGTATCTCTCCATCAATCAGCCCTTCGGCTTCCTTTTCTCCATCCGCCAGTGTTAGTCCTTCTGGATCTTCCAGTAAATCACCCTCAGCCTCCGCCAGCGCATCACCCTCTTTAAGTCCTTCTGCTTCATTTTCGCCCTCTACAAGTCTTAGCCCAAGCGCCTCTCCCAGTAACTCACCAAGTACTAGCAGTAGTCAGAGCGCAAGTGTGTCCCCCTCTGAATCACCCAGCCTCAGCCCTTCAGGTTCGGCTAGCCCCTCTTCTAGTTTCAGTCCATCTTCTAGTGTCAGCCCGTCCGAGTCACCTAGTCAATCTCCCAGCGAATCCCCCTCTGAGTCGCCTAGTGTTTCCCCCTCAGCTTCCCCCAGCACGAGTCCAAGCGAATCTCCTTCGGTATCACCGAGTATCAGTCCATCCGAATCACCCAGCCTCAGCCCGTCCGCAAGCACCTCTCCGGTACAATCTTCCAGCGAATCCCCCTCAACCTCACCAAGTGTCAGCCCGTCCGAATCACCAAGTCAATCTCCCAGCGAATCCTCCTCTGAGTCGCCTAGTGTTTCCCCCTCAGCTTCCCTCAGCGCGAGTCCAAGTGTGTCTCCTTCGGCGTCACCGAGTGTCAGCCCTTCTGAGTCGCCAAGTTTAAGTCCCTCCGCAAGCACCTCTCCGGTACAATCTTCCAGCGAATCCCCTTCTGAGTCGCCAAGTTTAAGTCCCTCCGCCAGCACCTCTCCCGTACAGTCTCCCAGTCAGTCCCCCTCAGCCTCACCAAGTTCCACGCCATCCTCAAGCCCCTCCCCATCAGAAACCGCCGCAGTTGTTCCCGTCTCTACATCATCCGCATCACCATCAAGATCACCTTCAGAATCCGCGAGCATCAGCCCGTCAGCCAGCCCTTCTCCAAGCCCTTCGCTTCCGGATATGATTATTCTAATCAACAGAAGCAAAATAGCTCGTCGCATCAATGGTAGAAATTATCTCCAACTTAAGCCCAAACACTCGACCTCTCAAAACACAACAGCGGTTTAGCGACTTCGAGTTATATACTTAAAATTAAGAACATAAAATAAAGTTCTGAACTACTTACCATGTCCTCCCCAAACCAATCACCATCTCAATTTGCTACCATCTCTTTTGGCGGCACCCAAGCTACACAAACACCAGCAAACGAATCATCACCACCCTCAACGAGCGTGAGTCCGTCTCCCAGTCCTGCAGTAGACGACACCGTATTTATAGTAAACACAGGAAAAAGAGCCAAGCGCCTAACAGGAAACCTCTACATCGAAATGTAACCAAGTATCACTAGCATTCTTAGGCAGAAAATTGTATTCTTAAATCAAGAAATGCTGCGTCTAATCGTAAAAATTTTCGTATTTTTTGGCATATTTTTCTGGGTAGTCAGACCATCTTTTGCTGTCGAACCCGGAATATCTATTGCAAATATTTTAAATGGAGTTTGGAAATACAATACCCAATCAATCTTCGATTTTGGAAACTCAGTTTCTAATATCTGGCCCAAGGACAATAAAGTCCTGACACTAAATTCTAATTCCGGCCAAAGACCCATCGATCTTTCCAATATCGAAGAAATAAATGTTATCCTCGCCCAAAATAAGCAATTCCTCGAGAAATTAAGTCCAAAGCCTGTAGTCAAAGACTTAAACCTGGATCCAAAAGCGCTTAAACTCACCGAAAAACTCGAACAAACCAAGACCGCCGCAGCCAACATCTACAGCGGAATTCAAAATCTCAAAAGTCGCTATCTCTTGTTGTCTCAAAAATGGAATAACTTGACCGAGAGCGAAGTCAGGTCCGAGCTCACCACCCTTTCTTCAATTTTTACTCAAAATACGACTCAAAAAGATCTGGGCATTCTCGCCACCGCCGAGTGGCTAAAAGCTTCCTGGGATCATTCCATCATGGTAAACCTAGTGGACGAAACACAGGTCATCCAAAGCCAAATAGAGAATCTTTTGAACGACGTCATCACTTCCGGAAAAACAAGTGACTCTTCGGCTCTCGATCCAACCTTCACTCACATAAACAAACTAGACCAGATCATAGGAACTTCCCTTGCCCAAGCCACGGACTTAAGCCTCTTTGGCTTTATCAGAAAAACCTTCGACCAAATCGCTACATTCGACAAACAATCTTTGGAGGCAACTCGCCTTTTAACCGAAATCAACGATGACCCTACCAAAGATCTGACTATCGCAATAGACCGACTGAAAGGTGAAATACTAGGAACCAATCTGCTTCCAAACGCAAATTTGTTTCTTTCCGCTACTGTCTACTCTCACTCGGCCACCAACAAAGTCCTGGGTCTCTTGGCCTTAGTAAACAGCAACAAGATTCGTCTTGCGGGTGGAACAGGCCAAATCATCAATAATATCTGGATTGAGGAAGGCAACGTTATCTTTAAAATCATGGCTTCCAATCCCAGCCGTACCCAAATTCAAACAGCAAATATCAAATATCTTCTCCCGACAGAGCTAAAACAAGAGCAAATCCTCAGCCATTCTCCTGAGCTCGCCATCGGCACAGACGCAAACGAAAACGCCCAAGTGGCTTCGGGCGAGATCCTGCTGTCTCCCTTGGAAACACGTGTTTTTTCGGTAGAAGTGGAGGATATCTGGACCTTCAATCCTGGTGAGATTGAAAACCTAAAGTCTCAAGTCAACCTCCTCATCGAAACTATTCAAAATACAGCCGGCTATACCAAAGGAGACGCTCTCAAAAACGATATTTTGTCCACGCTAAATAAGATTCTTCAAAAACACCAGCAATCGATTACCCCAGAATCTCGAATAGTCTCCTTTAGAGAAACCTCTTTGGCCTTAAATGAAATTGAACAAAAAGTTAGTTCGTTAAAATCTTTGGCTCTTGAATCACACAACACCGGTAGTGTATTAGGCATGTTTACCAAAACTCAAGCGGTATCTTTACGGGGATTCATTATTCTCATTTTTGCCAGCCTCGTATTTATGACGATTTACCTCAAGGCCATAAAATCCGACTTTGTTGTTCGAAAAGCTCCTCTCAAGATTACACCCGCACCCCAAACCAATATCCAATACCACTTTCAAGAAAAATCCAGACCCAAATTAAACCAAATTACCAAAATAATGATTATCACCTTAATCTCCGGTGGAATTGGCTCGGTAGGCGCTTCTCTGGCAATCAAATCGACCTCCATCCCGCCCAAAGGACCATCCCCCATCAACACAAGTACTAAAGTTCTTGGCTCTTCTACAGAGGCCTCTGTAAAGGAATTCCCCTATCAGGTAAATTTAATACCTCCCAAAGTGGGCACCATACCTGTTCGAAATTCACCATCCATCACTTCTCCCCAAATAAGATCTCTCAACGAGTCAAAGAGCGTCTCCGTATTTAAAAAGGTTGACCAATGGGTAATGATAATGAGCCAGGAGGATTCATCCCAAAACAGTGGCTGGTGGATAAACGACTTCTACATCGAAAAGAACTAATTTACTTTTTTCATTCACCAAATTACACTCTCTTCTACAAGCGTTTTCACGGTTAAAACCTCACAGAATAGGTCTAAAACGTTCGCACTAAAGAGTATGTGTGTGGAATACCCATCTCCCGAGACTGCTATAGGTTTACATACACAAAACAGTGTTTATACCACAGGGGGGATATGCTCTGAGTGCTTCTCCGGGAAAATTACAAACCCCCGAGGGGTAATCAAGATATGCCTCATTTAAGTTCAACAAAAATAATGTACGCCCATAGAAAGCATTCGACTTGGTAAAGATTGGTAAACGTCGATACTAAAACAAATCACGCATACAAATATATCTATAAGGTTACAATATTCTCTAAACAAGACTTATTCAGACCACTAACCGTAAAACCTATGAGGATAGCTTGTAAGATAGTAATAAATGGTAAACATTGGTAATAGGCGAGATTAAATATTATATGTGAAGTTAGACCGAAAATAATCCTATATACTAGATAACTGCAGGCAAGTAAATCACAAGATTTCCCCCATACCCCACACCAGCCATACAAAATTCGTGAAAATAAGCCCTCAACTCCCGTTTTAAAATATTTTCTGACAGTGTAATAATATGACCCGTATGCGCAGTCAAGGCTACATATAAGATACATAATTCCGACAACAATAGCGCCACCCAGAACAGAAGGCCTAACTTATTTTGCACAAATTTCGAAATAATAAATATCTAAGTTTAATTTACACACAAATTCTTTGAAGGCTCCCTTTAGCCATGAAAACAACGATTTCAATCGAACAATTTTTCTGTGCTAAAAGCAAATAAGGAAAAACCAAAAAGGAATCATGCCCTCTCACCCTCCCCAATCCACTACAAAGTCAACTACGCCATAGGGTTGGTTTATAGGATCGAAACGTCCTTCTTTTACTATCATTTCTCATTTTCTGCCTAATTGCAGATACTTCATCAAATCGATTCCTTTGCCTGTAGGAACTCATTTGTTTTCCCTGAAGCCGTCCTGGGGCACTACATTGGTTCGTGATCTGGAATTCCACTACCACTTGCCTCAATTGATGGTGTCACCACATCCTCTACGGGCAGATCCGCTTCCGGCGAAGGTGAAGGTGAAGGCTCTATTATTGTCGGGGTTGGCGTCCCGGCCTCCGGCTGAGGCGTTGGCGTTATAGTTGTTTCTGGTGTTGGTGAAGGAGAGACTGTAGGAGCTGCTACCGCGGAAATCGAAGGTGTTGGCTGAGGTGCCACAGTGACACTGCTTCCCACAGACTCCGCAGATTTGGCATCACTGACCGCTATGGCGACCCAGGAGAACCTCAGATCCATTCCCGCTACTCGACTCTGTCGAATCTTAAAGCCTTTGGTATTTACATCGACAACTGCGTAGGTTGGCAACCCATTCAAGTCTACCGCTCCAGCAATTTGCAGACTGACATTCACCACCGGCTCAGTCGCATATTCTTTTTCAAACTTCACTTCGACTTCATTACTGTCCCCTTTGATGATGGCAAACCCGGCCGTGTCTTTATTGAAGGTCGGTCGGCCCAGGAACGCAACGTCGTTATGGAAGATCACCTTGCCAAAGAACTCAGCGATGTTTCTAAAGATATTATTTATCACGTCTGACATTGAAAGTGATTTACTCTCAGCGCTTGGTGTCGCAGTAGCTGAGGAAGTGGCGATACCGGCGACTTTGTCGGACAAGGTCGTAATACTGTCTGCCATCAGCTTGAAGCCCTTTATTTCGTTCGCCTCGATCTTGTCTGCCTTGATCGTTCCCATAAAGATCGCGTTTCCGTCAGAAGTGATCTTTACATTCTCATTCCCCTCTTTATCCTGCATTACAAACATTCCGGTGGCGAGAATATCCTGAGTAATCACTTTCGGAGTAATCATTTCCACTCCTGCGACTACCCTATCAGTCATTATTTCGGAAATATTGACCGAAGCGGTTGAAACTTGATTTTCATTTTGTTGAATCAGATTTGCAAGTACTCAGCTAGTTTTGCACCGTTACTCTCTCCGTTTTTCACAAAGACCACAACTTTTCCAATTCCTTGCCCACCAAATCCCGTCATTGCAGTACCAATGACTGATCCCGCCTTTGTTGCTTTCATCGCCACTCCGAGAATTGATGATGAAGTCAGATAGTCTCCAGCCTGAATTGCTCCATTTTCTGCACTCACCTTAACAGGCACTCTTCCAGATAAGGCCACGGGGATAGCTTTTGCTCCCTCATCAGTCACTCCACCAATTGTAATTCCTGGTCTAGTGGCTACAATTCCGAAGACATTTGAGTCATAAGCCCGACCGCTTTTCTTAACTCCGGTGGAAAGGGTAGTGTCAAGAGAAACCACATCCCCTGCTGCAATAGTCTCATCGTTCGTTGTATAAATTTCGGCCAAATCGGCACCGGTGTCTACTACAGTCGCAATTAACGATTGAAGCACAAGTGTGTCAGATTGGGTCGATGTTGCACAAAGGCGATAGGTCTGAGCCGATGCGCCTGGATCTACATCTACACTTGCCATCTCAAAACTTCCCACTGTAGTGTTGTTACTAGATACAATTGAGATTGTATTTGTTTCTAACAGAGTTGAGTTTGCACAAGTTGTTCCCCCTCTCTCAAGGGTAACTGTCAGTGAGTGATCTGTATTGTTTCCACTCACAATATTTATTTCACCCCTGATTATTACGTCACCATTCGCTGTAGACGGAGTGATTGACACAGAGGTTATCTGTGTATCAGTCGTAACAGCTACCCCCGTTTCAGATGTCCCATACGAAGCCGCATGTTGAAGATCCGACGTCGCACTCGCCCCAGTCGTATCACAGTTCTTCCATGCGCTTGCTTCAAAACATCTAAATTTCCCTGTAGAAGTGTTGTAATAAGTACCCCCATTTACTCCGGTCGGATCAGCTGTTCCATTATCAAGAACAAGTAAATCAGGAGTTGCAGAAGCACTGTTCCCGATTCTCACCTGACTACTCGACCCACTCACTCCTGCAGTCATCAATATTCCACCTGTTCCTGATTGAATGCTCGTCGACCCCGTTGAGGCGGTTGAGCCAATTGTGAGGGTCTTTGCACCTGTCCCACCAGTACCAAAGTTAAGAGCTTGAATTCCGGTACCGGTACCGATATTTATTGTTCCGGTAGAAGTTCCGCCGGCAATCGAGACATTAAAGTTCGAAGAATCATTTAAGGAAATGGCTGCCCCGATTACTGTTAGTCCGGCGTTGCCATTGATGAGGCCGGAGAAGGTTTTGTCTCCTGCGAATGTTTGGGTACCGGTAGTGACTACACCTCCGAAAGATCCACTGGCCGGTTCTAGATTTAAGGCTTGTCCGGTTAGTGTTGCTCCGTTGGCATTGGGAGTTGCTCCTATCGCTGAGAGAGTCACGTTTCCGGTGTTGGTTCCCGACGTTGATCCCGATACGTTTGATGCGGACACGGCTCCGGTACAAGTAATGTTGCCCGTAGCATTCGCAATAGTACACCCGGTCGCTCCTGATCCGCCACCAATCAAGATGTCACCTGTCGACGTACCGTTTAAATTAAGTGCTCCTGTTGATCCACCATCGATGTTCATGGCATTCGCACCCGTGGAAGTTACCGTACCGGCACCCGCAAAAGTAATTCCTGTAGATGTAATTCCAACTGTGTTAATACTTGTTGTACCGGAGACTGTCAGTGACCCTAATGTTCCGACGCTTGTCAGCGATGAGTTCACTACGTTAGATGCGAGTGTTGTTCCGGAAATATCAGCCCCAGCATTAACTGTAATTGAAGCATTCGGGAAAGTTATTACCCTGGCTCCGGTTGGATCCGTAAAGGTGAATGTCGTTTTGTTTGCGTCAGGGGTGCCTCCATCGAAGACAAAGGGCGAAGCTCCAAGTATATTGGCACTGCTTAGTGTTACGTTTCCGGTTGTGACAGCGAATCCATTACTTGCTGTGAGAAGTCCGGCAGATGTGATAACTCCAGTACTAGAAGTAGTAATATCCCCCGGCGTAGTTATGTTTCCGGAAGTCAATGTAACCCCCGTTGCTCCTGTGATCGCACCTGCTCCGGTGATATCAATACTTCCGGAGTTGAGAATGTTCTCTAGAATTCCTGTGATTAAAATTCCATCATTGATTGTTCCGGCCGTTTCTGCAATTTGAATCGCATTTGTCATCGTCCCTGCTCCTGTTTGCTCAACCAGAAGTCCATTAGTTAGTGCTCCAGAGGCAATCGAATTAAATATTCTCTGAGCCGAGACTCCCGCTGTATCTTGGTTTTCTAAAGTAAAGGAAGTTGGAGTGGCGACGTCGCCCAAAACAAATTCTATGTTTTTTGCCGTCGTAGTTGTAATAGTGCTGCCTGTATCGTATGTAGTTTGAAGAGTTCCTCCACCGCCACCGGTATTGTCAGTAGCGCAATACCAAACATCGGTAGTATTATTCCATTTCAATATTTGCCCATCACCACACCCATGAAGTAATGTTAGTGCTCCTGAATCAAATTCCATACCGGAATTACTGGAAGTCGCACCGGTCGTACCTGAAGAAGTGAGATTTATTTGTAAAGAATTGGAATTATTTGTAATTCCATTACCTGTGAGATCTGTGATTAAATCGCTTCCCAATTTAAATGTCGAAGACACTGTTGCATCTCTTGCTATTAATCCTTGGAATCCACCTACACGAGTGACTATCGAAGATTGTTGATCAAGAATGTCACCCGAACCTGCAATTGAAAAAGCAGGATATGCGAGGAGAACATCTGGATCATACCAACCTGGTACTACTTGAATCGCAATTCTCTCAACTCCTGAGGTAGACTTTGCTGCCAAAGCTTTTCCAATTGTGGGACCTGGTTTGGTTTGCTTCATACCGACACCGGCCACCGAACTAGCTGTAATCGGATCACCTACGGCAATATTTCCATTGGTCGTGTCTACTTTTGTATTTACCCGACCAAGCATACCGACAATCGCTTTTCCGGCATTACCGTCGGTCCCAAACGTGTCATTACCCACAAAAGCCGCCGTATCCGAAACTACTCCCAAAATTAAGTCTCCCGTCACCGCTTTCTGATTTCCACTGGTTTTGGAGGCAATAATGTCTCCGTCTGCCGGACTATCAATCACCTCGGTCCATTCAGCTAAGTCAGCACCTCCGGAAGTAAACTGTACTCCGGCATTATTTAGAACGATTCTACCCACACCCTGACCAATAGTAGATGCCGTGGCCGATCTATAAAACTGCATAAATCTAGTTAAGTTCCCTGTCGTCGTCCCCGTACTTAACGTCATTACCGAATTATTAACAGAGCTTGTCTGATTTAGGTTTGTCACACTTGCACTCGCCGTAGCAGCGTTGTTATCTACTACAGATAATTTCAAAAGTGGGGTTACTGTTCCGATTCCTACTTTGTTATTTGTCGCATCTACAAACATCGTATTAGAATCAAAATTAATTCCACCTGTCCCCGCGTTTATATTCACAGTTCCTGTCGATGCGGTTGAGCCAATCGTAAGGGTCTTTGCACCTGTTCCACCGGTGCCGAAGTTTAGAGCTTGAACCCCTGTTCCGGTACCGATATTGATGGTTCCGGTAGAAGTTCCACCGGCAATCGAAACATCAAAGTTTGATGAATCGTTTAATGAAACAGTGGCTCCTGTGATGGTCAGACCCGCAGTACCCGTTAGTAAACTCGAGAATGTTTTTGCTCCTGCTAAAGTTTGTGTTCCATTGGTGACTACACCTCCAAAAGAAGCACTGGCCGGTTCTAGATTTAAGGCCTGTCCGGTGAGTGTGGCTCCATTGGCATTAGGGGTAGATCCAATTGCTGCCAAAGTGACATCTCCGGTGTTAGTTCCCGAGCTGGATCCATTAAAATTCGATCCGGATAATCCTCCGGCACAACTTAGAGCCCCTGTAGCATTTACAATGGTGCATCCCGTCGAAACCGAACCTCCACCAATTAATATGTCTCCCGTTGATGTTCCGTTAAGGTTCAACACTCCTGACGCACCTCCATCAATACTCATGGTGTTCGCCCCGGTCGAGGTCACTGCTCCGGTACCGGCGAAAGATAAGGCAGTAGCGGTCACTCCGATGGTATCAATCGAAGCAACTCCTGTTAAGGCTCCGGAGTTAATGATCAAACCATTAATTGTATTGGTTGTAGTCGGACCCACAAAAGCTCCTGCTGAAGTAATTGTTCCTATTCCTGACGTAGAAATATTTCCTGAGGTAGTCACAGCATCTCCAGCAGTACTTGGTGACAAAGTAGTTCCCGTTCTACTCCAGTAGCCAATTGTTCCCGATGTTGGAGCAGTGGATGTCAATTGTTTCGATCCGTCTGTATAAACCGCCGATGAGGCAGTCAGTCCGTTATCAATAATGTTTGCGAAAGTTCCCAATCCGGCTGATGAAACCGACCAAGTAGTTCCACCTGTCAAGGCCAATGTCGTACCAACCGTGCTGCTACCGATTGTAATTGCTTTGGCATTCGCATCATTACCAATTAATATATTCCCCGTCCCGGATTGCAAAGTGATTGGTGTATTGAGAGTTGTATTTCCAAAGGTCAAACCACCAGTATTAGTTGTATTTATTATGGTATTGCCTTCAGCTATCACTCTAAGGGGGGCCGCCGTAGAACCTACTTCTGTAGAAGCTTCTAAAATATACTGTAAACCGGCTCCGTTTGTAGATGGAGAGCTTTCACCAAAACTAAAGGCTGTGTTATTCACAGTTGTCAGAGACCAGTTCCAGATTTGCGCATGATCACCATTACTAATAGTGTTTCCTCCTGTCGCCGCGGTTACAGCAGAAAGAGCGGCCCCAGAACCGGCACCACAAGCAGCATCGGTTTTATTACATAACACTTTCCACGCTCCACCTTCATAAATATTAAATTTTCCAGTCGAGTCTAGTAGTATTGCCCCATCTGTTCCAGCCGCAAGCGATGTTGTATCTTGGTCAACCACTAAAATATCTGGGGTTGACGATCCACCTCCTCCACCACCTATTTGAATAAAGCCCGAAGATGCGCCGTTGGTATTAATTGAAAGTGTAGAAGCCGTGGACGTAATATCACCACCATTAACGGCTAGGTCACCCGAAAGTGTTAACCCGGTAAATGATGGTGAGGCGGCCGTGGAAATTCCTTGAATTGTATTGACGACACCACTCGCTACACTGAAGTTGGTTGGGTTAAATGAAGCAACTCCTTTAACAGATGTTGATGCGTCAATTCCGGCAATTGTCAGAACTCCCCCAAGCGAAACTGGTGATCCAGATACCGAAATACCTGTTCCTGTTGTCGGTGTGACCGTAACTGAGGAGTTTGCCAAAGCAGCATTGCCGATAGATCCGGCCGGCAGACTAACTGTCCCTCCGGACACCGTCAATCCTCCGCTTAAAGTTATTAAATTACTTGTTGAAGCACCTCTTGCTGTGACATCTGCTAAAGTATCGGTACTTGTACCCGATCCGTCTGCACCGTCTGTTCCAGTCGCTCCCGCAGGACCCTGTGCCCCGGCTATTCCCTGGTCCCCCTTATCTCCCTTGTCTCCCTTATCCCCCTTTGGTCCTCCTGCTGGTCCGGGAGGTCCTGGTGGCCCAGCCACAGATGTTAGTCCAGTTGCCGGGAATCCAGGACTTGGTTGAGAAACAATGGTAAAAGACCCGTCCTCTAAGTCCTGCTTCACTTGGAAGAAAGAGGCTATTCGTCCCAAACTCAGAGGGATACCAACCGCTTCCTGTACCGGTGTGCCGGTAGTGGCCGCCAGTACCCGGCTGTCGGACTTTCCCTCCATACTTATCGAAAGTTTCAAAATCTCTTTTCCGATCAAAGTAGTCATTGCATCAGGCTCCTTAAGGATGTTTTCGACCCTCACACTCGACAACTTTCCTCGAGTATCAAATGTACCCAAAATCTTTATATTGGTCGTCAAAGTTTGCAGTTCAAAGTCTCCGGCAAGTTTTCCCCGAACCACTTTCCCGCTGACGATCTTTACCGGTAAGTAAGTATTGTCCGGAAGAGTAACCGAGGTGACTCCCCTTTCGACCAACTTGGCCGTCTCTTTTGCGCCCTTTTTGGAGATAAAGATGTCCACGTTTCCGTTGACTTCAGCGATCAGCCCTGAGTCGCCGTTCTGATATGTCAGCTCGACTTCGTCTTGAAATTTTTCATTGGCGATATTTGCGTTCTCCAACCCGGCAAAGGAAAATGTCCCGTCTGTCCGCAACACAGCCATCAAAAATGGCCGTTCAAAAACACTTTCCATCAACACGGCTGGGGTTACGTCCGTCACTTCAGTCGGAACCACCGGCTGTTTTGATACCGGAATAGCAAGATTAAATCTTCCAACTACGACTATAAAAGAAACGGCGGTAAAAACCAGAAAAGTCACCAAGATCCCCTTGATAGCGCGGTTGTATTTATCTCCAGTGACCGGTAAATATAATTCCATTTAAATTCTCATAGCTAATTACTCCATCCTATTTTTAGAAAATACAAATGAAAATGACACGGTAAGGACCGCTACCGACAAGAGGAAAAGGACGATCATCAGCCCTGACCGGCTGACATCGAGAATTGAGAAAACCGGCTCGAAAATAACCACCGTCCAGCTCAGATCCTTCGCCTTGCTCGATCTGAATAAAGTGTACTTGCCTTCCGAGTCGTAACCTATTTCCGCCCCTGCTGGCCTGGACCACATCAAATTTGTCGTGTCGGACTCGGTAATCTTTTCCCCGGTAATACCCACTTGGGGGGCAGAGAGCCACCTGCCACCACCGTCTACCAGCACCACCCTCTGTTCGAGAGACGTAGTCGCTATCTCATCCATCCTGTCTCCCAGTGCGTCGAGATTGATAGTGGCTACCATGGCACCGATCACGACGCCTTTTTCCGTAATCGGAGTTCCTATAATGACTGCCGATTTCGACACTCCTTCCAAAGGTTCGAGAGTTCGGGAAAAATACTTGTTCTCACCAATAATGTTTCGGAAAAAAGAGTCACCCGCATAACTCCTGCCAACAATGAAGGAAGAAAATGGATAAGTGGAGATAGTTTTCCCGGAACTATCGAGGACCAACACCATTCCGAGGTCGGCATTGTTCTTAAATATGGCTTTGGTAAAGCTATCCATTCCTTCCCGGTCACCTGCTTTAAACGCCTTTTGAAATAACGGATTTTGAGCAATACCATCCAGAGCGGAGAAGCCACCCAAGACTGTATTTTCCGCCGTCAGCCGGCCAAAATCGGCTTTCTCGGCGAGATTAATATTGGCATCTTTCATCAAAATGGACTGGACAATGGAAATAAGAACGATAACTAAAGAGAAAAACATCAGCACCGTTCCAAACATCCGAAAAACCATTGGTCTGTCTGTCTTAAACTTACTTTTGAATGTTTCCCAGAAAGGCATGATCATGCCGATCATTCCGGCAATCAAAACGAAAAAGGCTCTGTCCCAATAATTGTTATTGGCAAAGTACAAAGCCAAAAAGATCAGCAGTATCCCGCAAAATGCGGAAAACGTCTTGAGTACTTTTTTATCCCAAAAGAAGCCATAAAGAGTCACCATTACAAGCGACACCACCACGAAAAACCAGACCCACTTAAACCCATCCAACATCGCAAGGAGTCCACCGGCTATCGGGGACAACGAGGGGTCGGCCGGATAGAAGAAGAAGATAAGGGCTGTAGCGATGAGCAGACCTTGAATATATAGCATGTAGGCGGTGGAAGATCTGACGGCAAAGACCGCTTCGATCAAGATCGCCATCGCAAAAAGGCCGTAGATGGCCAGTCCATCCGCATCATTTCCCATTAGAAGTATCCAGGACAGTCCCGCGTAGGTAGCAAACAGGACTACTCTGAAGTAATTACTGAGGTTCCGGTAACGGATAAACTCCTCTTGGATCATGTCAGAAACAATCAAACCGATCCCCGATAGGATCAAAGACACCCTGATAGGAGTAAACCACATCGAAAACCGGCCTACTTGCAGGGCGTCTACTTGCTTGGTGTGTAAGAACATGGAAATTCCCAAGATGATCGAGCTCAAACCGATAAACCAATCAAACAATCTCGGGATGGTGACCCGCTCTTCAAACCACAGTCTTAAGGTGTTTATAAACGGCTCTCCGCTGATTTCTTCCAGACTTTTTCCGGGACGCGGTGTGGGCAGGACCAAAGGACCCATTTCTTTTGGTTGGACTTGTTCCTTGACCTCGGCCACCATCTCCTCCACCATTTTCTTGTTCTCGATCCTCTCACTCCCTCCCCCAAATCTATCTATTTCCGACTGCGGGATCCGGAATTTACCCTTTCCGATACGAACAGATTTGATATCACCATCCTTCAAAAATGAATAAATACTGTTCATCGAATAACCAAGCAGCTTCGAGGCTTCTTTGACCGAGTAAGTTTTTTCCATTTTTTACAATATGTAACAATAATTACAAGTATCTACAATCCACTGTATAGGAAAAAACACTCTCTGTCAAACCTCAATTTGTGCGTAATATTACACCTGGTTTAATTAAACGATTTCTGGTTTAAATAGTCGTGCCTATTTTTCCCTTTCGTGATAAAATATCCTCTGTTAACGACAAAATAATCAACCAACATGGCAAAAAAAGGTCCCCGACAATCAATGGGTTTGAAGTGCAGTAAATGCGGTCACTTCAACTATATCTCCGAACGCAACAAAACAAACACTCCCGAAAAACTGACCATCAGTAAGTACTGCCGCACCTGCAGAGATCATACCGACCACAAAGAAGCAAGTAAGTTAAAGTAAGACCGCCCCCGCAGCTATCAAATATTCCTTCTTGGTGTATAATATGGGGTATTCTTAGCTATCATGGAGGTTACTTTGAAAATTTCAAAGACAGATCGCGCTGCCATAACCAAAATTGTTTTTTGGGTTGTATTAATCATCGAAGTCGTGCTGATGAATTCCAACGACCTGTTCCCCATTGTCACAGCCACCGGCTGGCTCTGGTTTATTCTGCCCGTAGCCATCACCACCACCCTGGCTTGGCTCATCCTCAGCCGTTTCGTTTCCAAAAGGAGATAACATGACCGACCATCAAACCGTTTTATCCTTGTCCAATGTTCGTATGACAGTCGCCAATCTGATTGGCGCAACTCTCAGTTCCTACCAATCCAAAATAGACTGCGGAAACAACCTGCTCCGCGTCATCACCGACACGGCGGACTTCTCAATCGAGTTTCTGGAGAAACTCGCTGAGCTTCCCGGTTCCCTCCTCTATTTCCAAGCCTACGGTTTGGACGGACAAGGCAATGGGGGTTCGATCTTCATTGTCGGCGGTGACGCTACCTTCATGAAGGTAGCCGTCCGTCAGCTTCAATCCGATGGAGTTCATCTCGCAATTTACTAGACTCATCACATCCCCACCCTCTTTGGTGGGGATTTTTTGTGATTCCAAAACTTACACTCTCATCATCCCCAAACTCTTCGGAAACTCATCACCTTTTTTAGTTACTAGGAACATTAGCTTAGACTCCAAAACATAGGTCTTCTTCCCCTTTTCATCCTTACCTATCCGATCATCCCACCACCGTTCCTCAAACTCCCACAAAGCCACAAAACGGTCTTTGCCGGCGTAATGACCATATGGGTCGGCAAACCTCAAATACCCTTTCTTTTTGTTCACTTCCAGCGCTACACAGTAATGCCCTTGTTCACCTTTGACTTCTGGAGCACCAATAATCTTATTCCAAAAATCACCCCATTTATTCACTTCATCATCTCCATATTCGTCCCCGGAAAATATCCCCTGCCAGTCGACCCCCACAAAATAGCCATTATCCAGAAGATTCTGGATATCTTCAATCGTAGCTTCACTTTTCCACCACACATCCAATTCTGGATACATTTCTTGTAGCCCTTTAGACAAATCATTCAATGGAATTCCTTCCCTCATTACCGTTTTGCGGGCCTTACAGGCATCGATCAGAGTCTCCTGATCCATGCTCAACCCGAGGCTGGATACCAACATTTGCATCACAGCCGGGCCACAATAAGACCCCGTCTCCTGTCTGGCTCGAGATAA
>Ga0075810_116_pt1 | contig 18658 bp, 14 predicted proteins | sample RifGroC2_FD_68270 | JGI IMG/M metagenome (GOLD analysis project Ga0075810, IMG submission 68270) | Microgenomates (Collierbacteria) bacterium GW2011_GWC2_44_30
ATGAAAAAAAGGCCTGCATCGCTGGTCGAGGCAGGCCAAAAGGAAACCCCGTACATCGTCCCCGCCATAGGCGGGGCTGTGCGGGGAGGACGTCATTGTTGTAAGATGGCCTCGATGAAAATTTGTGGATTAGACGAATGTGGTCGAGGCGCTTTTGCCGGCCCTCTGGTCGCCGCCGCCGCCATTATTAATTGCGATATTGAATCTTTTCCGGCACTCCTTCCGGCTCCTCTCCGGGATAGTAAAAAACTCACGGAAATTCAACGAAACAAAATTGTTGCCACTTTGCCGAAACTACCAATTGTCTACAAAATCGCCGAGATCTCTGTCTCAGAAATAAATCAATTTGGAATGGGTTGGGCCAATCGACAGATCTTCGAAAGACTTATCTCCGAAACCAAGGCCACAGTCTTTATTGTTGACGGCAATCTGAAGTTTGCCAACCCTGCGGTCAGAACTCTTATCAAAGGGGATGACAAGTGTTACCATGTGATGCTCGCGAGTATCATCGCCAAGGTTTACCGTGACAATCTCATGGCCAAACTTCATCGTGACTTTCCGAAATACGGTTGGGACAGAAACTCCGGTTATGGCACCGCCGAACATATAAAGGCCCTTAAACAGTTTGGTCAAAATCTCCACCACCGATCCCGGTATGTAGCCACCTTTACGAGCAAACATTCTTCAAAGGAATAGTTTTTGTTGACAGGCCCTTTCAATAAAACTAAACTAAATAATTGATGGAAAAAATAAAATCCTTCTTGGGTTCTTTGCGTCCTTGGCAGCTATTTGGCATTCTGTTCGTTTCGGTGGGTTTACTTATCTCAGTCGTTCTCGCCTCGCAGTATCTTCAGCGTTCCGCCAAGCTCAAACTCGGCTCGACTACCGGCCTATTACTCACCGCCGACAGGCAAGATTCTCTAGGAACCTTTCAAGATTCTACCTTTACCCTCAAGTCGGATCAGGACCTCACAGTTGCTAGCCTGAAGAACAGCATTACTTTTTTCCCTGAGATAGATTTCGACATCAGTGAGATCAATCCCCGTCAGTTTAGTATCTCTCCCAAGACGGCTCTGAAGGACAACAGTCTGTATCGAATCAAGATCCTTGCCGAACAGAAAACTTTTTCCTGGGCCTTCCAGACCAAAAACGATTTCCGGGTAGTCCAAACGCTTCCTCGCGACCAAGGCACCTACGTTCCCATAAATACTGGGATAGAGATTACCTTCAGTCATGACAATTGGGAGGATATTGGGTATAAAGAGGGAAATTTTGAAATTACTCCCCCCGTTGAAGGTCGTTTCGAGCGTCACAAACGTACCATTTCTTTTATCCCTAAGAGTCTTACCCCAAACACTCTGTACACGGTTAAAATTAATAAAGGTCTCAAGTTAAAAGAAACCACCGAGACTCTCAAAGATGATTTTATCTTCCGCTTTGAGACTCAGCCATCCACCAACACACCGGTTCTTGGTTTTGCCAGGAATTTCTACGAATTTTCTCCCACGGAAACACCGGCCTTTGATATTTATACTTCATCCATTGGAGGCGCAGATCTTTCGGTTAAAGTTTATCAATATCCTAGTTCACAAAGTTTTATCTCCGATTTTACCACCCTTCTCTCTATACCGAATTGGGCGTTCAACTCGCTCCGTTCGAAGCGCTTGCCTGTCACCGGATTAAATAAAGTTTTGGAATTCAATACTCCAATCCAGAAACAGACCTACTCCAATTTCTTTCTATTTCCTCAGAATCTTCCTAAAGGAAACTATCTGGTTGAATCCGGAGTGGATAATGTCGTTACTCAAGCCTTAGTCCAGATCACCGATCTGTCCTCATATCTTAGTGTCAGTGGCACCAAAACTCTGGTTTGGGTAAACGACCTGGGTTCCAAAAAATCAGTCTCCGGTGCCAAAGTCAGCTATGCAGGCAAACTGCAGGAAACCGGCTCCGATGGTGTTGCCTATTTTGACACCCCGGAGTCTCAGCTAAATGGTGAACAAACTATGATTACAGTCAGTTCTGGAGAAAACAGCATCATACTTCCTCCGGCAAACAGTAATAATTATTATTCCTCCACCTATCAGAAAGCCAAACGTCTTTCAGACAAATACTGGAGTTACTTTTATTCCGACCGGCCTACATATCTCCCCACGGATATCATTAGGTTCTGGGGTCTTCTTAGAGATAGAGACAATCTGACCCAAAAGCAAAAATTTACCTTAGAAGTTACTCGGTCAGATTACACCGGCTGGAATTTTACGCCAATAGTTCTTTTTACTAAAGATTTTGAAGCAAGCGATCTGGGAACTTTCCTTGGGGAAATTCCTCTTTCTGGTTACGCTCCCGGTTGGTATGGTATTGCCCTAAAGGTTGGAGAATCCACTGTCGCTAGTTCCGCCTTCACGGTGGAAACCTACACCAAGCAGGCCTACAAACTCACCTTGGTTCCATCAAAAAGAGCTGTCATTGTTGGAGAAACGGTCACTTTATCCGGACAGGCAACTTTTTTCGAAGGATCTCCCGTTGCCAATATGAATTTGAAATATTTCGGTGCTCAAGAAGGGATTCTGAAAACAGATTCTCTGGGTCGTTATAGTTTCAATTACACCTCAGCTTTAGGCAATTCTTCATCTAATTATTCTCCGGAATATAAATATGTTTCTCTCATGCCCTCTCTTCCCGAGGAAGGGATGATTCAAGCAGATACCACGATAGCTGTTTTTAATTCTTCTTATGTCTTTGATACTCCCAAGTCGGAATCAAAGGGTGGTACGGGCAGGATAGAAGTGGATCTGCGACTAGTGGATCCTTCAAAATTCGTCCCTTATACTTCAGTGGACACCTTTGCCCCTGCTCCGGGCAGACAGATTGCCGGTAACCTTTTGGAAAACCAATGGAATCGCCGGGAAGTTGGGACCTACTATGACTTTATAAACAAAGTTACTTCACCCAGATACGAGTACGATCGAGTTCAAAACAAAATCGCCGATATCAGCTTAACCACCGATTCAAATGGAAAAGCTGTATACAGCTTTCCTGTGCTCGAAGGCAAGTCCTACAACGTTATCTTACATGCCACTGACGATCAAGGACGCGTCACCACTCAGGACGTTTATGTATCAGGATCGGCCGACTATTATTCCAGGAATGATTATATTTTCCTGAAGACGGACAAAACCGGATCAAACACAAATAGTTTCCTCATTGGAGAACAGGTAAATCTTACCGTCATGCGCGGGGAAACCCAGATGGAATCAAGCACTACAGATAAGTTTCTCTACTTGTTTGCCAAGAGAGGTATCAATTCCTATCAGATTTCGGACGAAGCTACCGTGGGCTTTAAGTATTCTGATACTTATATTCCCAATGTCATCGTTCAGGCCATCCGATTTACCGGAAAAACCTACGAAATATCCGAAAGAATAAATTTGTTGTTCAACACGACGGCCAAAAAACTTTCATTGGATATTACACAAGATAGACAAAGTTACCTTCCTGGAAGTACAGCGAAAATTTCCGTCTTTTCCGCAGATCAAAATGGCTCGCCTGCACCAGCTGAGGTCAACCTGAGCTTCCTTGACGAAGCCTACAGCGCCATGAGTCCGGTCTCGGTCGATCCTTTATCCAGGATTTATAGTTCCTTGGATGCAGATATAGTCGCTTCTTATCAGTCTCATCGGTACCCTCTTGATTCATCAGGGGCCGAGGGTGGGGGCTGCTTCTTATCGGGGACACAGATTCTTCTAAGTAATGGAAAAACCAAAAACATAGAAGATATCAAGGTAGGAGATCAGATAAAAACCCTTCAAACACCCTTGTCAGCCAAAATGGTAACCGCCAAAGTTACCGGGATTTTCAAACACCAAGTGGCTGGTTATCTGACAATAAACGGTCATCTAAGGGTTACCGGAGAACACAATTTGTACATAAATGGCCGTTTTATGACTGCCTCTGAGGTAAAAGTCGGCGATTTTTATCTTGACACTCACGGTGAATATCAAAAGATATTTTCTATTGAAGATCGTTCAGGAATAAATACCGTTTACAACTTATCAGTCGAAAAATTAAACACTTACTTCGCCGACGGCTTTTATGTCCACAACGAAAAGGGTCGCGAACTCTTCGTGGACAATGCTTTTTTTGGCAGTGTCCGTACGGGTAGTGATGGCCGCGCCAGCATTGATGTTAAGCTTCCGGATAATCTAACCTCCTGGAGAATTACCTCTCAAGGAGTTACTGCCGATCTAAAAGCAGGTGTCAATTCCTCACTTCTGGTAGTCAAACAACCATTCTTTGTAGATGTAGTCATGAACACCGAGTACCTAGTTGGAGAACGCCCGGAGATTATGATACGCGCCTACGGGGAGGGGCTTTCGGTAGGAGATCAAGTCAGTTTGAAAGCCCAATCGGAGACTTTAGGATTGGATAAAAGTGTCACAGTCAAAGCCTTCGAAAGCTCTAGGGTGGATCTGGGAGAGCTCAAAGAAGGCTCCCACAAAATAACCATTTCGGGTATTTCCGGTAGTCTTACGGATAAGGTAATTCGAAAATTGGATGTAGTTAAGTCTCGCCTAAAAGCAGTCAAATCAATCAGTGTTTCTTTGGCAGAAGATACCAAGCCGGAAGGTTCACCAAATTCGCCAACCACCCTCATCTTTTCCGATCAAAGTCTAGGGCGTTTTTTCCCGCCCCTTTCAAATATGGCTTTCACTTGGGGAGATCGCTTAGACCAGCGCCTTGCCCGCTCTCTCTCACAATCAATTATTAAGAAATCATTCGATGATTCCGTCAATCCGGAAACACTAGATCTTACTGCTTTCCAAACTCCTGATGGTGGTTATGCACTCTTTCCTTACTCTGGCGCAGATCTGGAGCTTTCGGCCTTTGTGGCGTCCTTGGCAAAAGAGAAGGTGGACCGCATCGGTTTGGGAAACTATTTTTACAAAGAATTTTCCAAATCAAAAGATCTCGACACCGCCTCGATGTCGCTGTTTGGACTGGCTAGCTTAGACGAACCCGTACTTTTATTAATAAATAATCTTTCGGGCGAAAAAGACCTCACCCCCTTGTCCAGGATTTATTTGGCTTTGGCCCAAGCCAAGATAGGTGATACCGAAAAGGCACGCATTTCTTACAGAACTCTTATATCTGAGTTTTCCGAAAGACAAGACTCTTTAACTTTCATGAAAGTCGGCTCGGACAAAGATAGCTATCTCCTGGCCAGCTCGCTCACCGCCGCCCTCTCTTCCATTTTGGGGGAGTCAGAAGCCGACAGTCTTCTTGCCTACACTCTAGTCAACAGCGGAAAAGACATCCTACTCGTTTCACCCCAACTGATGGCAATTTTATTTCAAATAGAAAATACCAATCCCCAACCGGTCTCTTTTTCTTACACTCTAAATGGCAAAAAAATATCCAAAAAACTCGAAAAAGGTGAAGTCTTCAAACTTGAGCTAACACCCACCGATCTACCGGGAATAAGTTTTTCCGATCTTGTTGGCAATGTCGGTTTGGCTTCAACTTTCACTATCCCGCTGGATCCAAAAACTGCCCTTACCAGTTCGTCTGTTCAGTTAGGTCGGAGTTACTCCGTTAGAGGTGCTATTACCAACAACTTCTCTACTTCAGATCTCGTCAAAATTTCACTTCCGGTTGTTTATGCGGCTATCTCTCAAGATGGTTGCTATCAAGTTTCGGATCTACTCCCTTCTGGGTTGAGACCAATCACCTCGGTTTATAGTTTTGGGTTGGATTCCACAAATACCTGGTATCCATATGAGATAAATGGTCAGAAGGTTAGTTTTTGTGTCGGAAGCGGAAACAAAAACAATACTATAAACTACTACGCCAGGGTAATTTCTGCGGGGGACTTCCGGGCAGAAAGTGCTCTGATACAGTCCTTGATAGCACCATCGGTATTCAATTTATCTCCTGCCGGTTCGGTTAGTATCAAATGAAGTTGCCACGTACATGGTTAGGGGCGATTCTGATAATTGTCATATTGAATTTCATAATCGCGCTGTGGCTTTTCTGGATTCCGAGGAACCGAGGAGAATCTTCGAGTCGGGGATGGCTTCCCTTCGGCATGGCATCATTTTCTACCGATTTTGCCTATGATGCGCGCACCTTTTTCCCTGCCATAGCCGGGAATAATATTGCTCCTTTCGCCATCCCTCCCCGCATCCTGGTTCTTCCACATCACCTAATGGCTTCTCCAATAATCGCTAAGGGCATTTCTCTACTTACTAATCCCTCCACAAATACCATCATTGTTTTGTCACCCAATCACGCTAACACCGGTAAATGTGACATCATTTCCTCCAAGAACAAATGGGATACCCCTTCGGGTCGGGTGTCTGTCGATGAGGGATTGCTAAATATTTTCCTAAAATCAGGTTTTGTCTGTTTGGACGATAAGGCATTGTCCGTCGAGCATGGCATAGCCGGCCTCCTTCCCTTTATAAAGCATTACCTTCCGAAGGCAAAAATCGTTCCACTTGCTTTAAAAAAAGATATCTCACCAGAACTGTTAACAAATTTTATTCAACAGTTAATTTCCTTTTCGGGAGATACCGTTGTTATTGCCTCAATTGATTTCTCTCATGGCTTATCTCAGTTAGAAGCAGCCCAGCGTGACAAGATCACGGAAAGTCTGGTCTCTACCACGAACTTATCCGAACTACTAAGACTTTCTTCCGAGTATCTCGACTCCCCCGCATCCCTTGTTTCGGTTCTATCACTTATTCAGTCTCGTGGGCAGAAACCGAATATTCTTACACGTACCGATTCATCAGCTTTTAGTAATAATTCCCGAGAGGTCACTTCATATTTCTTAATCGCAGACGATGGCAATATCACCACCCCTTCCACCAGCACCTTCTCCCTCCTCTTTGGTGGAGACGTCATGCTTGGGCGCTCTGTCAACACCAGAATGATAAAGTATCAAGATTTCTCGTGGCCATTCAAAAATATATCAGCTCTGCTTTCTTCTGCAGACTTAACCACGATCAATTTGGAGTCTCCCTTTAGATCAGGCTGTTTACCCACAGATAAAGGGCTGATTTTTTGCTCCGACCCTCGTTCGATAGCGGGGCTAATTACTTCCGGAGTCGATATTGTTAATCTTGCCAACAATCACATTGGTAATCAAGGGGAGGAGGGATTCGCAGAAACAATCTCCATTCTTTCAAAAGCCGGGATGGTCTCGATCGGTCATGGAAGTCCTTCTATCAAGATCATAAAAAATACTAAACTGGCCTTTTTGGGATTCAATGATATTCCTCCATTGATTCCTTATATATCCTCGTCATCTCAGGAAAATATCGACAGTCAGGTCTCTTTAGCCAAAAAATCAGCTGATGTTGTGATAGTTGTTATTCATTGGGGTAATGAATATCGCCCTCGGTCGCTCAGGCAGGTAGAGTTGGCACATTTAGCCATCGACTCCGGCGCAGATGTGGTTATTGGTCACCATCCTCATTGGGTTCAGGAGATAGAAACCTACAAGGGGAAACCTATTTACTACTCCTTGGGGAATTTGGTCTTTGATCAAATGTGGTCGGAAGAAACCAGAAAAGGGATTCTCGTCAGACTTATGTTTTCCGGAAATACCCTGATCGGTCAAGAACAGATTCCTATCAAGATTTCCGATTACGGTCAACCACAACTTCTTTTCTGAAATATTCAATTGTTGGAGTAAGTCCTTCTGTAAGAGATATCTCAGGTTCCCATCCAAGCATTTTTTTGGCAAGCGAAATATCCGGTTTCCTGATCCTAGGGTCATCCTCTCGAATATTTTTCTGTTCAACTATTTTACTTTTTGACTCGGGGATCATCTCCAAGATAATTTCGGCAAGTTGTTTTAGGGTGTACTCTCCCGGGTTTCCAATATTCACCGGGCCGGTAAATCCAGCCTTATTCTCCATTAGTTTTATCATTCCTTTTATCAGGTCACTCACGTACTGAAAACTTCTGGTTTGCATACCATCTCCATACATAGAAATGTCTTGGTTGGTCAATGTTTGTACTATAAAGTTACTCACTACCCGACCGTCTTGAGGATCCATAGCCGGCCCGTAGGTATTAAATATTCGGACAATTCTCACCGGAGTCTTGTATTTTCGGAAAAAATCCATACAGATCGACTCCGCTGCTCTTTTCCCTTCGTCATAGCACGATCTGACTCCGCAAGGATTTACATTTCCCCAGTAACTCTCCTTTTGTGGATGCTCCAACGGATCGCCATAGACTTCTGATGTAGAGGCTTGAAGAATCGGTATGTTTCCGTTTCTCCGGGAAAGTTCCAGCACGTTATTCATTCCAAACACGGACGTCCTCCATGTATATATTGGGTCCTTCTGGTATGCCGGAGGTGAAGCCGGACAAGCCAAATTATATATTTGATCAAGCCCTTCTTGTTCGATTGGCAGGGTTATATCCCCTTCGATCAATCGGAAATGAGGATTGTTAAGAAGGTCGGCAATGTTTTGTTTCCTTCCGGTATAAAAATTATCCATACAAATCACGTCATTATTTGCTTCCAATAATTTCCTGCATAAGTGAGAACCAACAAACCCCGCCCCTCCGGTTATCAATATTTTCATCACTTAATTTTACGCCACCAATTGACATTTTCCCCGACATTCTGGTATACCTAAAATAGTATGAAATATTTCACTCACATCACGGTCACGTTTCTCCTAGTTATCACGTTTTTATTTTTCCATTCTATTCCCACCCATGCCGTCTATCTTGGTTCCGGAAATCTTCTCGAACTACCAAAAGAAAAAGTAATAAACGAAACAGCTATCATCAGTGCCACCAATCTAACAGTGGATTCGGATATCAATGGTGACCTGCTTTGTGCAGGGAAAGATGTTGTGGTAAATAGCAATATCAAGGGTGATATTCTTTGTGTGGCTCAGTCAATCAAAATAAATGGAAATATAGACGGAAATATCAGAGTGATCGCTCAATCGGTGGAAATCAACGGCCTTGTTAGTCGAAACGTCTACACTTTGTCCCAAAATCTTTCTCTAACTAAGTTTTCTTCCATCAAGGGAGACATTTTCTTTGGAGTTCAAAACGTAGACCTAAGAGGCTCCTTGGGCCGGGATCTACTCGGCGCCGCCGACCAATTAACCATTTCTGGTTCTCTGCTAAGAAACGCCAAGGTGACTGCCAGCCGTGTAAATCTAGTCGATCCGGCCAAAATTGGTGGGGACTTTGAGTACTACATGGATACCAACGGCACTGCGTCTGTAAGTCAAAAGAATGTCAAGGGCAATATTTTAAAACACGAAATCGTTAGAAAAGAAATTCCTCAAAAAGAAATGAAAGACATTTCCCTTGTGGCTAAATTTATGGGGAAGATATTTTGGATAATTTCTACACTACTACTTGGTTTTATCGTAATATATTTCCTAAAGAATAAAGTTATTGAGAGAACTCAGATAATCTCCAAGAAGCCAGCCATTACCGGCCTGACCGGATTAGCTGTTTTAATACTTACACCTATTGTCTTTTGTTTGTTGTTGGTAAGCCTCATAGGCGTTCCGGCGGCTTTTGTTCTTATTCTCGAATACATCATTTCAATAATGCTAGCTACCGTTTACCCGGCCATTCTGGTCGGTAAATGGATAATAAAGTTCTTTACCAAGAAGCAGGCAGGTGGACTTGTTGGGCCTCTCGTTGTCGGGATAGTTGTCACCGGGTTGCTTATGTTTATTCCGGCAATTGGATTTTTGACAGGCTTCATTTTCCTTTGTCTGGGTGTTGGATCCACCTTTCTTTCTTACCTCCCGGAGAAATGAAGGATGAGACAATTCAGTATAAATCGCTTGCATTATGTTCTCACAAAGCCTATGCTTAATTTAAGCAGCTGAGCGGTTATTAGTAACATCAAAAAGATATGAAGACGAAGATGAAATCGCAGAACAAAAAAACTCTTGTTTCTGCGCTTCTGTTATTAGTTAGTCTGGCTCTTATTTTTGGTGTTGCATTACTGATAAAAACCGGAAATTTCAACGATCAAGGCCGTGCCTCATCGGGGACGATCATGGTTGGCCAGCTTATCCGATCCACCGATTCTTCACTGTGCCGAAAATGTATCCAGCAGTGTCCCGGTTTGGATAACGTTCTTCGTGATTGCAACCCCATGGCTTCTTATGGTATCTCTATCGATAGTATTTGCAATCAGGCCGGCAGAGTTGAAACTTGTGGCAATAAAGCCTATTGTTGCCCGAAGCCAAACTCCAGATGGACAACGGATCTCACCAAGTGTCCGGGGGTTACCCCGGCGGTAAAACCGCCTTCTCCCTACAGACTCTTAAAAGATGGTGGTGTCTGCACGGCAATGGTTATTTCCAAAACTCTGGCTGAACCATTAGTCAACAAAAAAGTAGTAGCCACAGGTACTCTAAAAGAACCATATTTCTACGCATCAAAACTTGTTGAAAATAAATGTGTCGAACAGTGTCCCGGTGCCGATAAAGTTCTGCGCAACTGCACTCCTCCGGAAGCAGACGGTACTTCTCAGGATAGTTTGTGCAATGCTACCGGTCGGACTGCCTCTTGTGGAGGTATCAAGTTCTGTTGTCCCCGACCTGGAATGCAGTGGACCAAAGACATGACCAAATGTCCCATTCCTACCCCAACGAAGACACCTACTCCTACTCCGACATCTTCTCCTACCCCCACAAAAACTCCCACTCCCACTCCTTCTGATAACCAGCCGCCCCAAATCACCACCACTTCATTGCCTTCTGGATATGCGAATGAGTCATACGGCGCTAGTATTGATGCTATCGATCCGAATCTGACAGATTCTCTAAAAATGGCGATTTCCGGTCTTCCCTTCGGACTTAATAGTGGTCCCTGCGCCGTTCCTATCGGAGGTGGAAAAATCACCTGTTATGTATCCGGAACTCCGGCAAGCTCAGGTCTGTATTCCGTACAGGTGACCGTAACTGACAATCGTGGGGCTACCACAACCAAGTCTCTTGCCCTATCTATTCTCGCCGTCGTCTCCATCACCCCAACTCCGTAGACTCATGGCAAACCTCAACGATCTTTTCCTATATTGTCGGGGTACTCAGAATTGAACTGAGATCATGTCGACCCCATCGACACATACTAGCCGTTATACTATACCCCGAAGAACATATTCTACCACGAGATTGACATTTCGGGTTATATTTGTATAAATAAGTAGATGGCTATAGTTTGGGTGACGTGCGACTACTGTAAAATGGAATTTGAGAGACCATATGGAAGATATAATGAGGCTAAGAAGTTTGGCTGGAAACAGTTTTGTTCTACAGAGTGCCAATCTCAATCAAAGACCAAAAAGATTTCAAAAAATTGCGATAATCCTTTATGTAATAAACGAATTTTTTCCAGTGTCTCTTCGGGACATACTTATTGTTCAAGAAACTGTAGTGCTACTCTCAGCAACTCGTTGAGAGCCGAACCATTCGCTTTAGTTAAGTGTGCCAATAAAGATTGTAACAATTTTCTAAAAAACCACGAATCCAAATATTGCTCAACTGAATGCGTCAACAAGTCCAAAAAGGGCTTATCTTCATATACAAAAGAAGGACTAATGCAAATCATTCAAAAGTTTCAACTAGACAACGGAAGAATACCCACCAAAGCAGAGCTGGGGCATCTCAACAGACCAGCGAGAAATAATTTTGGTACTTGGAACAATCTCATAAAAATCGCAGGCCTTACCCCAAACGAAGTCATTTTTTCCAAAAAATACATTGCTAACGACGGTCACAGATGCGATTCATTGTCTGAAAAGATAGTTGACGATTGGCTATTTGCAAGAAATATTAAACATCAGGTTCACATTAAATATCCCTGGCACAATGGCATGAGTGCTGATTTTAGAGTCGGAGAATACTGGATTGAGTTATTTGGTCTCTGTGGACAGTTAAAGACATACGATAGATTAAAGAAAATAAAGCTAGAGAAAATAAAAGAATACAAACTTAGTTTTATCAGTCTCTATCTTTCTGATTTATTTCCCGCTAACCATTTAGAGGAAAAGTTGAAGGTATTGCGAAAATAACCCAAATATATATAATGATTTTAGATTAATAAATACCCGAAGAAAATGCCAAAGAAAACCAAGAAAACTAAAGAAGAAAAGTCTGTCGCCAAGCCGACAGATAACAATGCCCGTCTTACTGCTGTCAAAATTGCCATGCAGCAAATCACCAAACAGTTTGGTGAAGGGGCTATTATGCATATGGGTTCCGACCGTGTCGATGAAAAGATTCCGGTGATCTCTACCGGTTCTATCAGCCTGGATTTGGCACTCGGTATTGGTGGGTTTCCCAAGGGGCGTATTGTAGAAATCTACGGCCCAGAAGCCTCAGGTAAGACCACATTAGCTCTCCATGTCATTTCAGAAGCCCAAAAAACCGGCGGTATAGCCGCCTTTATCGATGCCGAGCATGCCGTGGACCCAAGCAGGGCAAAATCTATTGGTGTTGATCTAGACAGCCTATTACTGTCCCAGCCGGACAATGGTGAGCAAGCGCTTGAGATCGCCGAAACCCTGATCCGTTCAGGCGGTGTGGATGTCGTAGTCATTGATTCTGTCGCCGCCTTGGTTCCCAAGTCAGAGATCGAGGGCGAAATGGGGGACTCCTCCATGGGGCTTCAAGCCAGGCTCATGAGTCAAGCTCTGCGCAAGATCACCGGTGCTATTTCCAAGAGCAAATGCATCGTAATTTTTACGAATCAGTTGCGAGAAAAAATCGGTGTCATGTTTGGAAATCCGGAAGTTACTACCGGAGGTAAGGCTCTTAAATTCTATGCCTCCATTCGTATCGACATGCGCAAAATTGGGAATATCCAGGAGGGAGATGAAATCATCGGTTCCCGTCACCGTGCCAAAGTGGTGAAGAACAAAGTTGCTTCACCTTTTAGGACTGCTGAGTTCGATGTTCTCAATGTTGGAGGTATCAGTAAACTAGGCGACCTCATCGATACTGCCATCGCCTATAACGTTCTGGAGAAAGCCGGCTCATTTATCAAATATGAAGGGGAGACCCTGGCCCAAGGACGTGAATCGGCCAAGGCCGCTTTAGCCGAGCGTCCTCAAGTCATCGAAAAGATTAAGCAGCAAGTCATGGAAAAGGTCAATGCCGGAATCCAACCAGAAAAATGAACTTAGGCTGTCTCTCGTAAAATATGCCGGAAGGGTTCTTGGAGCTAGGCCATATTTTAGGGTTCAGTTGCGCGAAAAACTGTTTTGCCGGGCAGAAAAAGAAAAATTTGCGGACCCCGGACCCATAATTGATTCCATTCTCGAGGATTTAGCCAAAAGTGGTTACTTAAACGACCAATATCTTTCCGAAGCCTTTGTCAGACGACAGTTGTCCAAACATTATGGCCCTAAGATCATTTCTCTCAAGCTAAAATTCTTGGGACTGTCGCGGGAAGCGGTTTCCGAGGCTCTCACGACCGGCTCACCCATGGAGGCTGAAATCACTTCCATCAGGCACTTTCTTCAAAAGTACCCCCGTCTTGACCGCCGGACATTGATTTCCAAGCTCTACCGGCGAGGCTACACCGACCATGCCATCAAAAGTGCATTTGACGGGGACTCTTTTGAAGACTAAAATACAGATACTAATCATGTTAGTCATTCAAAATTACGCAATGTTCGATCTCAGTCTAAATAAAAAGATCCCTCTACAGCCCGCCAGCCGGCAGGCTGGTCGCTAAGCGACTGATTTTGCGTGCTTTCTGACTTTCATAGATTAGGCCTGCCTGCCGGCAGGCAGGTTTATTAATATATTTTTGTCTAAACCATGTCTATACTGTCAATTTTTAGATCCAATATCTTCAAAGGCTCCGCTTCTTCAGCCAAGTCCAAAGTTGTTTCTTCTGTAGCCACCCAAGTTGTAAAAGAGCCGGAAAAGACCGTTGTCAAGGAAGCCCCTGTTGCCCAGGCACCTACCGTCGACACCGCAGCCCTAATTGCCGCTGCCCAGGCAACAGCACAGTCCCAGGCCAGAGAAATAATCATCTCCGCCAAGGACGAAGCTTTCAAGATCAAGGATCAAGCCATCAAAGATGCCCGAATTCAGTTGGAAGAGATCGAGGTGCGCGCCAAAAACTTAGCTCAAAAACAACAAAGCAATACTACCATTGAAGAACAGCTCAAACGCGAAAAAGCCAATTTGGACCTTCAAACAAATCAAATCGAGGAGTTGAAGTCAAAAATAGTTTCTCAAGCCGATGCAATGGTTGAAAAGCTCGAAAAAATTGCCTCGCTCACTACCGAGCAAGCCAAGAAGGAATTGATTGCACAAGTCGAGAAACGTTCGGCAGTTGAGGCGACAAGAGCCATAAAAGAGGCAGAGGAAAAAGCCAAGATTGAGGCAGAGGATCTGGCCAGGGAAATACTGGTCGATGCCATGAAGGCCGGTGCTACAGACTACGTTGCGGAGTACACGATCTCTACCGTTCCCATCCCGGATGAAGAAACTAAAGGTCGGATTATTGGTAAGGACGGTCGCAATATTCGGATTTTCGAAAAGGTTTCCGGTTGTGATGTCTCCATGGACGATGCCCCTGACGAAGTTAAGCTCAGTAGTTTCGATCCGGTTCGTCGTGAAATAGCCCGTCTCACGCTAATTCATTTAATAAAAGATGGTCGTATTCATCCTGCAAGGATCGAAGAATACTTTGAAAGATCAAAGAGAGATGTTGAACAAATAATGTTTCTGGAAGGTCAGAAACTTTGTCATGCTGTAGGTGTTTACAACATGAATCGGGAAATCATTACTATGCTTGGCCGTTTCAAATTCCGAACATCATATGGTCAAAACATGATCAGTCATACTCTGGAAGAAACGAGAATTGGTATCAAAATAGCCAATGAAATTGGAGCCAATGTGGATACCGTTAGAATGGGTTGTTTACTTCACGATATCGGCAAAATAATTGAAGGAGAGGGCAATCATGTGGAGCTAGGCGTCCAATATCTTAAGAAGTTCAATATTCCCCAAACCATTCTTGATTGTGTCGCCCAGCATCACGAGGATGAAGAATTTAGTTCCAACGAATCTGTTATCGTCTATATCGCAGACGCAATTTCCGGCTCCAGACCCGGAGCCCGTCATGAAAATACAGAAGAGTATGGCAAACGGATAAAGCACCTGGAAGAAATCGCTCGTAAGCATCCGGAGGTAGACGATGCCTATGCCATCTCCGCCGGAAGAGAAATTAGAGTAATTGTCAACCCAAGCAAGGCGGGAGATGAACAGTTAACCGTTTTGGCTCAGGCCATCCGCGACGAAATTCGAGACACCATGACCTTCCCCGGAACTGTCAAGGTCAACTGTATCCGCGAAACCCGCGCCAGTGAAATCGCCAGTTAATAATAAATTGAACATACATGATTATTGTTACGGGTTGCCATGGGCCGGATCTAGATGGAGTTGCTTGTATGATTGCCTATTCTGAATTATTAAATATTCAGGGGACAGTCTCAGAGTCAGTCTATTCCGGAGAACTCGATCTAGAGACTGCTTTTGTAAAGCCAGATTCTAAGTTTGTATTGGTTGACACTGCAAATCCAGACATTATTGATTCATCCATTCCAGTTGACTCGATTACCAAGGTTTTTGATCACCGTCAGCTCGTATTTACCAATAGATTTTCCAATGCTGAATTACACATTGAGCTAGTTGGTTCTTGTGCTACTCTTATTGCCGAAGAATTCCAGAAAAATGACGTGATACCCAGTCAGAACACATCTATCTATCTTTATTCTGCCATTATTTTCAGTACCATAAATTTCCAAAATGCGGTAACAACCGATAGGGATATTCAGGCCGCCAAATGGCTTTTTTCTCTATCGGGACTTGATGAAAATTATAAAAACAAGCTATTTTCCGCAAAGTCAAAGATCTCTAGCTCCAACCTTTACGAGATTCTCTCTCAAGATTTTTCCGCCAAGACACTTTCAGAAACTCGAGTTGGAATTGCTCAAATAGAAATGGTAGGTATATCAAGAATGGAAGGTGATCTCAGAGAGTCTCTCGAAAAAGCACTTAAGAAACTAAAAGACGATTATTCTCTAAAATATATTTTCTTCAATGGTATCGATGTGATTGAAGGTTATAGTTTATTCGTTACTATAGATCCAGATTCGCTGGACATATTTTCTTCAATTCTTGAGATTCCGGAACTTGAATATTCACATAAGTATTCCCCTATCGTCATGCGAAAACAAATCTGGCCAAAAGTTGAAGCGTATTTGTCTACTCACTTGCAAAAAACACCAAAATAGTGGTAACATCAGCTAAATTATTATCAAGTTTTCTGCCCGGAAAGAGGAACTCATGACCAAACAAACTCTTGTCAACATCGTTAGTAAGAAAGTCCATTTAACCAAAAAGGCCGTCAAAGAAACGGTAGATACTTTTTTTGAAGAATCTATTGCCGCACTCGGCAAGGGTGAAAAGGTGGTTATTTCCGGCTTCGGCACTTTCTATATTGGCAAAGTCGAAGATAAACAGGTTGTTCCATTCGGTAATGAATCCAAGAGGCAAGTAGTCAAAGGTCATAAAGTTATCAACTTTCATGTTGGTAAGCCTTTGAAAAAGAAAGTTGCCTAATGCCGTCCGTCTTCATCAATACTTTCGGCTGTCAAGCCAACAAGTCTGATTCAGAGCGGATACTTGGGGATTATCTCTCACGCGGATATACCGAAGTTACCAATTGGAGAATCGCTGACGAAATCGTCATCAATACTTGTTCCGTGAGACAGTCGGCCGAAGACCGTGTTACCGGTTTTCTTCTCAACGTAGAAAAATTCTTCGCCGGAAAAGATCGCCCAAAAATTATCCTTACCGGTTGTATGCTCCATTTCAATGAAAAAGAAATAAGGACACTTCTGCCCCAGATTGATGAAATTCTTCCTATTGGTGAAGTCGGTTTCAATCAGAAAGCCATCAGAAAAGAAAGAGACAAGGCTTTTATTCCCATTTCCTCCGGCTGCAACTCATTTTGTACTTTTTGTATTGTGCCGTTTTCCAGAGGTCGGGAACGCTCTCGCCCCATTGATGACATTGTTAGGGAGGTTGAAGGATTGGCCGGAGAAGGCTATACCGAAATCACCCTGTTGGGGCAAAACGTAAACTCTTGGGGCTTGGAAAAAGTCGGCGTAGCCCTCCGGAAGATGTTTATGGACAAAGATACTTTCAATCCCGAAGTTATTCCCTCAAATCAGTCTCAGTACTTCAAGCCGCAAGACACTCCACCGTTTGTGACTTTACTTAGGGAAATCAGCAAAGTCGAGGGGATCAAAAAGATTAGCTTTTTTACCAGCAACCCCTGGGATTTTTGGGACGAGCTAGTCGACGAGATAGCCTTCAATCCCAAAATTGACCGTTTTATTCATTTACCGGTTCAGTCCGGCAGTAATCGGATTTTAAAACTTATGAATAGGGGATACACCCGAGAGTCTTACCTCAGTTTAATTAATCAGATTAAAGCTAAAATCCCCGACGTTGTCTTTGGTACGGATATTATCGTCGGTTTTCCTGGAGAGACCGAGAAGGATTTTCAAGATACCCTGAATTTGGTCAAAGAAGTTGGTTTCAAGGTTGCTTTCGTGGCCCGGTACTCCAAACTCTATCCCGATGATATTCCGGCTATAATCAAGAAAGAACGCTGGGAAATATTGGATCAAATCGCCAACAAAGACAATCTCAGGTCTCGTCCCATCGTCCCCTAAGCCGGCTCCTCCAAAGCAACTATTTGAGTCATATACTTTTTCTTACCTCTCGAGTACATTATGTTTATCCAATTGTTTTGTATTTCTATCCAAAATGGTTTCAACCTTGCTCTGTGCACCAAATCTTTGAGATTATCGAGAACATCTTCCCCTTCAACAATCTCATAATCATCCTGCATATCTGAGCCTAACTCGTTGATTCTATGCGTAATATATAAAACCATGCCTTTATATTCCACCGCACCCTCCCATTTACTTCTAGGCTTAATTCTCTCTAAGGTATCTACTTCACGTACCATATCTTTGAACTGGCCAAAGAATTCCACACCAGGCTGCTCTTTATCTTCGAATTCGCCATAAATTAATCCGTATGGTGTTTTCCAATTACCGATATGGGTAAAACACTCCCTGCTTGCTTCTGGTTTTCGTGATCCTCTTTCTATTGTTCCCATTGCCCGTGATTATAATCCTACAGAGACTGATGTCAACAATCCGGTGCTAAAATAATCTGTGCCTAACCCAACTACCAACATTCTTGTTATTTGCGGCCCCACCGCCTCGGGCAAAACCTCCCTCGCCCTCTCCGTTGCTTCCTGTCTGAGATCCGAGATCCGAGATCTCAAATCTCCATCCGTCAACATCCTTTCCGCCGACTCCCGACAGATATACAAGGGTCTAGACATAGTTACCGGCAAGGATATTCCTGCAGATCTCCCTCCAAACATTAGTTTATTGGGCCTGGATTTGGTCGAGCAAAACCAAGCCTACAATCTCGCGGACTTCGTTAGTTATTCACAGAAAATTATTCAAAGCTCCATTAAAGAGAACGTCCCCTTAATCATTGTTGGGGGAACCGGTTTATATCTGAAAGCTATTACTTCAGATCTT
>Ga0075810_135_pt1 | contig 16931 bp, 14 predicted proteins | sample RifGroC2_FD_68270 | JGI IMG/M metagenome (GOLD analysis project Ga0075810, IMG submission 68270) | Microgenomates (Collierbacteria) bacterium GW2011_GWC2_44_30
CACCACTCTCTAGGCTTGAAAACACCCCAATATCGCCTGCTACAATTGCAACAACAGATTACTAACCCTCAGAGTGCCAAATGTGTGTGACCAGGACAAGAGGTTGAGAAAAGCCCCTGCGTAGGCTAAAATACGTCATGAACAAATTTGTCTTAAAAGCCGAAAAACGAATTCTCACCGGAAGTAAAGTCAAGAAATTACGGCGCCAAGGAGTCATTCCCGCCAACGTTTTTGGCCATACCGTCAAAAGTCAGGCTATCCAAGTATCAGAGGTTGAATTTACAAGAGTATACAAAGACGCCGGAGAAACGAGTTTGATCTGGCTCAAAGTTGAAGGTGAAGACAAAGAAAGACCCACCCTCGTCAAGGCGTTGACGAACAATCCGATTACCGGTAAAAAGTATCACGTCGATTTTCACCAGGTTAACCTCAAAGAAAAGGTCACTGCCAATGTGCCTGTAGAGATTGTTGGCGAGGCTCAAATGGTCAAGGACGGTTTAGCCGTGTTAGATATCAATCTTCATGAAATAGAGGTCGAAGCCCTCCCCACCGACATTCCGGAGAATGTGATTTTTGATATCTCTATCCTTAAAGAAATCGGTGACAGTCTCAAACTATCAGATGTTAAGCTTCCTCCTGAGGTTACGGTACTTACCGATCTGGAGTTGGTAGTAGTAGCCCTTGGTGCCCCTCAAAAGGAAGAGGCTCCGCTAGTTGAAGAAGTTCCGGCTGAGGCCGAAGTTACCGGTGCTGTTCCTGTCGAAGGCGAAGCTAAAGAAGGCGAGAAGCCGGCAGAAGTCCCAAAGGCCGAATAATTCATTCGAAATTAAGTATTCGCACCCTTCTTGTAGGGGGGCCACACCATCCCGTCTCCTCGGCATTCTATTTTCGATTTGACAGACCAAGGGTATTGACCTATAATTAGCAGATCTCAGTCAAGTGGACCTTCATAAGGAGAATCCGGATGCAATATTTACCTTTAGTTTCTATAGTCTGTTTTATTCTGTCCCCTCTAGTTCATTTCATCTTCCGGGCAAGATATGGCCAATATTACAAGAACCGTTTATTGGTCTCAATCGTTGCAGGCTTGGCTCTAATCTCAGGACTTGCCGGTCTGTCCTCTTCAATGATTCAAATTCCAACAGCGGCCTTCTTGACAGTGACCATTTTGGGGATCACACACTTCAAGAAATCCTAGCTCTGTTAAGATCCCCCTCCAGAAGGGGGATCTTTTATTTAGATCTAATTCGAGAAGGGCCATCTTTGAGATATTAATAACCCCTCCTCTTGGGGAAATATCTCCTGCCACACTGCTTCCGTCACAAATGGCATGAATGGATGGCAAAGTTTCAAGCTGTCAGATAGCACCTTATGTAGAGTTCCAGACGCCTCTTCCCGTCTATCCTTTACTTTCTCCAGGTAAACGTCCGCAAATTTATGCCAAACAAACTCATATATCAACTCCGCTGCCTCTGCGAATCTAAATTTTTCCAGGTACTGATTGGCCTTCCTCGCGACCACTTCAAGCTCGGTCAAGATCCATTGATCATCACCGTTTTTGGTCATTTCCACTTCAGATGCGCGAATTGGCTCAATAAATCTTGCAATATTCCATAATTTGTTAGCAAATTTTTTATATCCGATGATTCTATCTCTTGGGAAAGAAAAGTCTTTGCCTGTGGCCGTTCCCGCCACCAGTCCCATCCTGAGTGCATCCACTCCGAACTCCTCAATATATTCTTCAGGGTTTATTACGTTTCCCAAGCTCTTACTCATTTTTCTTCCATCAAGAGCTCGAACGATACCATGTAAGTAAACAGCTTTAAAAGGAGGTTTTCCTGTTAAATAAATACCCAGCATCACCATTCTGGAGACCCATTTGCTGAGGATTTCCCATCCGGTTTCGAGAACATTTGTGGGATAAAAATATTTAAAATCTTCGGAATCTGGATAACCAAGTGTAGCTAGAGGCCACTGTCCTGATGAAAACCAAGTGTCAAAGGTATCCGTCTCCTGAATATAATCTTCACCTGGCTCATTGGTCGAAATAATATACTTGGCTCCTGCCGGTGCTATCAGTGTTTGTAAACCCTTTTTAACCTCTGTCAGCTTATTATTCTTCAATAGTTCTGACAATTGACCGGTTACCACACTGCCTTCGGAATTAATGAACGAAATTACCAATTCAGGGTTTTCCACTGCCTTATACCATGCCGGTATCCTAATTCCCCAAATATTTTGCCTGGAGATAGCCCAATCATGCATATTTTCCATCCATCTAACGTAAGTTAAAGTTCTCCATTTTGGAAAAATTTTAACTTCTCCGTTTTTCACCGCCTCTAGTGCCGGTGCTCGTAAGGAATCAATTTTGATAAACCAATTAGGTAGGATTGTCGGTTCTACATCATGCCCCGCTTTACAGACTGAGACTGAATGAACATAGTTTTCGTCGATTTTTTCAATCAATCCTTTGGCCTCGAGATCTTCAACAACCGTTTTTCTGGCGGTGAAGACGGTCATTCCGGCGTATTTCCCGGCCACTTGAGTCAACTTTCCATTTAACCCAACCACTTTAATCGACGGTAAATTGTGTCTTTTACCCATCTCATAATCATTTGGATCGTGGGCCGGAGTTACTTTAACCACTCCCGAACCAAATTTAGGATCTACATACTCATCTCCAATGACCTTGAGTTTAAATGGTCCGTTTAGGCCCTCCACGTTGATTTCTTTTCCAATCCATTCTTTGTAACGGGGATCGTCGGGATGTACCGCTACTGCAGTGTCGCCAAACTTCGTTTCCGGTCTCACTGTCGCCAAAACAAAAGGACCGTACTTTAGGTAATACAAAGGATCTTTTCTTTCAATATGATCGATTTCGATGTCTGCATAAGTTGTACCGCAATTGGGACAATAGTTCACCATATAATCACCTCGATAAATAAGACCATCATTATTAAGTTTTTCGAAAGTCTTTGAGACCATTGCCACTACGTCTGGGTCGAGTGTAAATTTATTCCTTGTCCAATCGACACTTGCTCCCATTTTCTTGATCTGACCTTCCACCAAATTTTTGTTGTTCTGTACAAACTTCCATATTTCTTCGTAAAAATCTTTACGGTTGTAATTAAATCTGGACTTGCCTTGTTTCTTCAATTCTTTTTCGAAAGTTATTTGTGTCTCTGTACCCGCATGATCTGTTCCTGGTATCCATAGCACCTCATCACCTCTCATCCTGTGCCAGCGGATCAGAATATCTTCGATCGCAATCATTAATACATTTCCCGTATGCATCTTACCGCTGGCATTAGGCGGGGGAAGAACGATAGTATAAGGTTTTTTGGAAGGATCTCTCTTGGCCGTAAAAACACCAGCCTCGCTCCATTGTTTGTTTATGCTATCTTCAAATTTTTTATGATCGTAATTTTTATCCATCATATTCTTTAGTAAGTGTATCTTAAAAAACCCTCGCCAATCTCCCTAATGGGGGACTGACGAGGGCCTTTTGGGCGGTACCACCTCGCATTTTACTCATTCACACCTGGCTCCCGGTTGACTAGTCCGATCGACACCATCTTGCACATTTTAGCATATACCGGCGCAGTCACCGTAAAAATTCTAAACGGTTGCCAACCCTGGCTCAGGCTTCAAATCCATTCCAGCTTCATTCGGTCGCAGAATGGCAGCCGCTCCTACCATGGCGGCATTGTCTCCACAATATTTAAGTTCCGGAACATGAAAAGTTAGTCCGGTCTTTTCCACCTCTTGTCGGAGAGTCTCCCGCAACTTTCTGTTTGCCGCCACCCCTCCGGCCAGAACGACGCTCTTCGGCTGATATTGTTCTACTGCCAACATCGTTTTTTTCGCCAACACTTCTGTCACAGCCTCCGAAAACTCGCGTGCTACCAAGTTGACCCACTTCTCATCCGATATCTGTGAACTAATACCTAATAACTGATATCTATTTTCCACCATCCTGGCTATTGCGGCTTTGATGCCCGAAAAACTCATTTCTAATCGGGGTTCATGGATCAATGGCCTGGGAAGCTTGAGTAAGTTCTTATATTTTTTCCACTCCTCATTTGTTACCTTATTCGCTGCCCTATCTACTTCCGGTCCACCTGGATAGGGGAGCCCTAAGATTCTCGCTGCTTTGTCAAAAGCCTCTCCTGCCGCATCATCTCTCGTCCCGCCAATCCAAGTCCATTTCTGTAAGCTTTCCATAAGAATCAAATCGGTATGTCCTCCACTGACCACCAGCCCCACCGCCGGCAACTCCGGCACTCCAAAGTCTTGAGTTTTTGATTCCTTGAGTTCTTGATTCCTTTCAACTATCCAATTTGCCATCACGTGTGCCGCCATGTGGTTGACTTTTAATAGTGGTTTTTTCCATGCCCAAGCCAGAACCTTTGCTGTTTCAACGCCTATCAGTAGACTCCCCATGAGGCCAGGTCCATAACTTACGGCTACTGCATCGACTTTTTCATCGCCGATCGCTTCCATGATTACCGGAATAATACTTTTAATCTGTTCCCTAGCCGCCACCTCCGGGACAATTCCGCCATATTTTTCGTGCATTTCCACCGAGCTAGCCACGACGCTTCTTATTACTCTCACACCATTCCCAAAGCTTTCCACCACTGCAGCAGCAGTTTCATCACAAGTGGACTCAATGGCCAAAACTTTCATATGTGTATTTTACTTGCACCTTGCGCTAATAACCAACAACCTTGAACTAATAACTTCTACCTTGTGGCCAAGTCTCCCGCCGGCCCGCCGAAATTGCTTTAGCTATTGGCGGGTGCCTTTTAAATATATGGCTTGCCATGGCTGGTAATTGCTTACAAAAGTTTTTTCATAAATAGTTTCTCCTCCTCTTTCCACAGAATAATTAAAGACCACTTTAGCGCCCCAAGCCGACCAATCAATTTGTTTCATGCTGCCTAGTGGTAAGGTAGGATCATCTACATACATCGTAGCTGGTGGTGGTGTCTGGTTCGATATTTGCGGTTTCGAAATTGTCGCTTTCCTTCCGTCGCTGGTTCCATAAATGTCCACCTGCATCGATAAATTTTTCGTGTCCACTGTTTCTTGGATCAAGATGTAGTGACCGGTATCGTTCAGAAATTTTAGGTCTGCCGTCGGGTAATAGACGGTGGCGTCAATTCCTGGGGGGCTATCCTGTTCATAATAGCCAACCCGATAGGCGTGGGCCTTTCTCTCTGTAATTGGCAATCCGGCGTCTAGCGCCGCTCTGAAAGTAGTGGTAGATACTTGGCAAACACCGCCACCATCACCAAGGACTGTTCTTCCGGCACTGATTATGTAGGCTGTTTGATATCCGGTAGCTCTCGAAATGTGCCACCAATGTCCCGTTTATTCTTGACGCTGCCAAATTGACATTAAAGACTCTCCCTGGTATCGAGTGGAAAAAGGTCGATTTTCCGGTTCCAATTAATTCTTTAATTCCCAAGTTATTAATATCACCGGTTTTAATCTTTGGATATGTTTGGATTACCGGAATTTCCAAGGCCTTGTCTTCTGCTGACAGGAGAGATTGTGCTAGTTTTGCTCTGAATTGTGGGATATCTATCGTGGCTCCAACAATCTCCGGTTGAAATTCGTTAACTTTGTTATTCTCAAAAACAAAAACTGCGTCTCTCGGTTCAACTTCCACAGAAGGTTTTATTTCATTTACTAAAGATTCGAATCTGCCGTTATCAATTTGCTCGCTAATGAGTCCAAACAGGGGGGATATCTCGTCGGCACTTAATCGTTTCTCAAAACTCCTGAAACGAATTATCAATTTGTTACTGCCCCATTTTTCTAAGCTTTGTATGGCAGCTTTAACCATTTCAGCATTTTCCTTTGTTTCGACCAAGTTGGTTGGTACTTGTATTACATGGTTACCGGGCCTACCAAATTGCTTAATAATTTCCCCAAATAAATCGTTTTGTTTAACCTCGACGCCGTTTTTACCGGAAACAAGAATATATTTCCCGTGTTCTTTTCGTAACTCTGGCCATATTGGTTTTTGATTCAACTTTTCGGAAACCTGTTCGGTCAGACCCAGAATATCATCTTTGTCATAACTTACCGGAACGTCAATAACCCGACCGTATATTATCGCTCTCGAGCCTTCGGTGATCTGTGTCAAAATATTTCCGTTTCTCCCCACACCCATGGCCTGATCGACTGCCCAAACCAGATCGTACTCGACTCTTATTCCGGCTAATTTAGATACAATCTTTCCGTCAGATTCTAAAGTAACCTTGCTTGGATCACTTTCAAAATATGAGGTCAGGAGTTTCAGTGCCGTCGTCTTATCCATTCCGGTCATATCTACCCCGGCAATGTTTACTTTTGGAAAAATCAACTTCCTAAAAGCCAACCTAAAACCGCCATAGACAGTAATTGTCATCAGCAGGATTATCATCAGTGAACCCAAAAGGTATTTTAATTTTTCCATTCTTGATATACTTTAACTGTAATCGGATGTCCCGTTTATATATTCTAACTTGACTACTTAATTTATGGATAATCCTCGACGCCTGATGTCTCACCTTTACCTAGTCCCGAAGAAGCAACACCTCCACCACCCGGATATCAGCCACCAGCCTCGATGACACCTCCCGTCATCTCCTCCTCACCTCTAAAAATTGTCGTTCCAATAGTCATTGGTCTTTTGGTTATCGGCTTGGTTGCCTTCCTACTGTTTCGGATTTTTGGTAAGTCGGCCGGAAATAAAAACCAATCGGTTACCCCAACCAAAGCGGTTACTCTAATTTACTTTGGACTATGGGAGCCATCGTCTGTTATGAAACCGGTGATTGATGCTTTCGAGGCACAATACCCCAACATCAAGATTGATTACCAACTTCAATCTTCTCAGGATTATCAGGATCGGGTCAAAACGGCTCTTTCAGGACAGTCTCCTCCGGACATTGTTCGTTTACACACCACTTGGTTACCCTTATTTGCTTCAGATCTATTGCCTGCGCCGTCAAATACTCTTTCGGCTATCGAATTATCCACCAACTTTTACCCCGTTATCGGAAAACTGCTTATTTCCGGCAATCAGGTCTTTGGTGCACCCATGACCGCGGAAAGTCTCGGACTCTTCGTCAACACGGCTATCCTTCAGCAAAAACAGCTCCAACCACCCAAAAGCTGGGAAGACCTTCTTACCACTGCCAAAGCGGTGAGAGAAATGGAACCAATAACCGGGAAAATTAGACGAGCAGGTGTCGCTTTAGGAAATACCACAAATGTAGAATATTGGCCGGATATTGTGTCTATGATGCTTCTTCAGGCTGGAGTATCGCTTACTGATATCAAAGGATCTGAGGTTGGCATCACTCTTAAGTATTACACCGATTTTGTTACCAAACATCAAGTCTGGGATGAAACCCTTCCTCCTTCAACTGTCGCGTTTGCCAACGAAAAAGTGGCCATGATTATTGCTCCCAGCTGGGTAGCCCGTGATATAAAAGCCATCAACCCGTCGCTTTCTTGGCAGGTAGTTCCTGTTCCTCAGCTTCCGGACATCGATCCGGTTAACTGGGCTTCTATCTGGTTCGAAGGTGTTGCCAAAAACAGCCTTCACCCGCAAGAGGCTTGGAAATTTGTCAGTTTCCTGGCCTCTGCCAATGCTCAGCAAATTCTTTTTGATTCAGCCACTCAAGAAAGAGGCTTCCCCCAACCTCCGGCCAATAAGGCGGTCGCCGAAATTGCTTCCAAAAACCCTGTAATTGCTCCCTTTGTTTCAAGTTTGAATTCAGCCAGGACATTTTATACGGCCTCAATGACTCAAGATTCCAAAACAGCTCTAAACTCACGTCTAATCAAATATCTTGAGGATGCGGTTAATAGCACCGCCACTAATCAGGAAGACAATAAAATCGTAGGTACCTTAAATAGTGGTTTTACTCAAGTTCTCTCTCAATATGGTTTAGTGGCAGCTCCTACAGCGACACCTACTCCATAATATATGGATCTTAGACAGTCTGTCTGCGCCACCATTAAATACGCGGATTTTTTTCATTTTCCACTTTCTCCTCAGGAGGTTCATTATTGGTTGATCACCAATAAGCTGACCACTTTTTCCTTGGTTAAACCCTTCCTAAAGAAATCTATGTCTCAAAGAGAGAAAAATATTCGCACTCAAGCCTTTCGCTTCTCGAAACAAAAAACCACTCACGCTAGAAAGTTAGTCAAAATCCTTAGGTTTATACCCGGTCTGAGACTTATAGCTCTCACGGGTTCAGTCGCCGCAGGAAACTCGCGTTCCGATGACGACATCGATCTATTCTTTATCACTTCACCTCACACTCTTTGGTTAGTTCGTCCGGTAGTTCTAATGATAATTTCCATTTTTTTTCGTCGCAGACATCCGGGAGAGGATCACTCAAAAGCCACCGATGCCTTCTGTCCAAATCTCTGGCTCGACTCTTTGTCTCTCGCCGTTCCTGAAAATAAACGCAATCTATATACAGCTCACGAGGTACTCCAAACCATTCCGCTCCTGGATAGGGGAGATACTTATCTGGCTTTTTTGTATGAGAACCGGTGGACTAAAAGATTCCTGGCCAACGCCTTTTCTTCCCTTGCTTCAACATACCAACCATTGAGACCAGCTGAAATCTGGCATCTGAAATCTGAGATCTTGTGTCATTTTTTCGCTCCCGTAAATTATCTTTTTTACCTCATCCAACTCCTCTATATGTATCCCAAAAAAACCTCTGAAACAGTCCGTCTTCACGCCGCCTTTCTTCATACCACCGATTTTGCATCTGCCATTAGTCAACACTTAAAAGGGGGTTAGGACATATAATCAGTATTGACCATGGACTTCTTCACACTCTACATCTATCAGCCTTTCTTCAACATTTTGGTCGGTCTCTATTGGCTGGTTGGTCAACTATTTGCAGCACCCGACATGGGTATTGCCGTTATCCTCTTTGCTGTAGCCGTCCGCTTTATTCTACTGCCCATAGATTTTGTGGGTGAGCGGTCCGACGAAGAGAAGCTTCAAGTGTCGCTTAAAGTCAAACAGATCAAAAAAGAATTTGTTCATGACCCTGTTAAGCAGAAGGAGGAGATAAAAAAATTAATGCGTCAAAGCCCTGGGGCAATCTTCTCCGAGATCTTCACCATTACAATTCAAGTGTTAATTATTCTTATTCTTTACCGGATCTTCACTACCGGTCTCGAAGGAGCTGATATGCACTTGCTCTATAAGTTTATGCCTACGGTTCGTCAGCCCATAAATCTCATGTTTCTTGGAAAATACGACCTGTCTCATACCAACAGTGCCTTGAACATCCTTCAGTCAATAATGATCTGTCTCAGTGAAATAGTTCACCTCTACTTTGAGCCCGTCAGGCCATCAAGAAAAGATTTCCTTTCTCTGGTCATCATTCTTCCCGTCGTTAGCTTCCTTATTTTTATGTTCCTTCCCGCAGGGAAAAAGGTATTTATTATCACTTCTCTAGCTTTCGGAATCGCACTTAAGATTATTAGACAGATTCTCTACCTCACTTACTCTTTTAGGCATCAGGCCCCTGAAAACGCCTCCCAGCCTACCCATTCTACCCACGCACCGTCTGACGGCGCTCCCACGACCACCCCTCCAACGGTATAAAAAAGGTTATAATAGACCAAGTTATGGCTGATTTTGATAAATTGGTAGTGTCCTTCCTCGTCGACGAAGTCGTTGGCGGTTTCTTTATTTCCGTCCCACCCGGACATGTTGCCTGTGTCTACGATCGGGGAGCCGGAGTTCTTAAGCGTGTCTTGCCAAACTATTCAATGCCCAGGTTTTGGAATATACCATTAGACACGGATTTGATTTGTCTATCAAAGAGGCCCTTGGGGATGAACCGGTAATTGCCACCACCAAGGATAACAAGACAATCTCTATCGAAGGCTCTATCCTTTTTCGTTTAGACAAGGCCAACGCTCCTCTTCTTTGGGAAAACATTGGTGACAATTTTGTCTCAAAGGTAATTCGTCCATATTCCAGAAGTCGAATTGCTTCAGCTTTCAGCAAACACAGTTCAAAAGAAATCGGGGCTGAGAGATCTAAAATAGAATCAATGTTGAAAGCTGAATTAAACGATCTTTTCCACAGCAGTGCTTTGATCATCGAAAATGTTCTTTTCTCCGAAGTCAAGATTCTTGATTCTGATGCTCGTCGTTCAGGGCAGAGCATTCTTTCTGCTACACCAACTGTTTAGTTTTTTATATACTTAACTCATGGCCTTGCCCAAATATTCTGTTTTGCAGATCCGTCCCGCAAAAGACTCCCTTACGGGACAGGCAGCCTTCATTGAATTTTTAGCATCACTCCGGACTTCTCTCAAGGCAGGATTCTTTGACCGTCTTCTGGGAACTTACGACACCATCTGCCTTGAGATTGTCAATCTAAACCAAACCACCTTTTTCGTTCTTTCCTGTCCGGAACGCATAGAACATCTTGTTCGTGCTCAAATCGCCGCCCAATATCCAACCGCTCTTATTACACCAATGAAAGACTACCTTATTGATTGGCTCAACCACGGACAGCCTGCAATTGGTCAGATGGTCCTGTCGGCACCCTCACACTTATCCTTAAATAGCACCCTGGACGATAAGGTAGATCAAATGGCCTCCATTTTAGGGGGTCTGGCCAGGGTTCCTGCCGGTCAAGCCGCCATTATTCAGGTGTGTTTATTTGCTGCCCCAAAAAATTGGCAAAAATCAGTTCGTTCAAATCTTGAAACTGTTACACCGGCTACCGCTACCGATCCCGCCAAAAGCAAACCAAGTCCTTACAAGGCAATTATCGAGAAGAAACTATTATTCCAAGCTTTTAGTTGCGACATTCGCCTCGCGGCCATCACCCCACACCTATCAACTTCGTCACAACTTCTTTCTCAACTCGCGGCCGCTTTTGGAACCTATTCTCTTTCTGAGGGGAATAGTTTTGCTTTGAAAGTTCCGAAGTACCAAGGAACGCTATTAAAGTTAAGACAAATGATGTTAGATCGCTCTGCCAAATACTCAAATCAGTATCAGTACTTAAACTATGGGGAGATAGCTGCCATCTTCCATCTTCCGGGTATTTTACTTGCGCCGATCAAAGGGATAGCTTGGGGCAAAACTCTAAAAGGCGAAGCCCCAACCAATTTACCAGTCGATGAGAATCTTCCGGAGAATGAAAGACATCTATACAACTTTTTTGCGAAGACCGAGTACAAGAATCACATGGCCATCTTCGGTATGAAGAAGGGGATCGATCGCCTCCGTCACACTTACATATTGGGAAAGTCAGGTACCGGTAAATCAACCCTCATCGGTCGCATGGCCATTAACGACATTCAACACGGTGAGGGGGTTGCTTTTGTTGATCCTCACGGCGATGCGGCGGAGATACTATTGGACTACATTCCCGAAAGTCGTATCCAAGACGTCGCTTATCTTGATCCTTCAGTTCCTGGAATGTCTTTTTGGATGAATCCATTATTTGTCAAAACCCCTGCTCAGGGTGAAATGGTTGCTTCCAGCATTGTCTCCATTTTTAGTAAGCTTTACGGCAACTCTTGGGGTCCTCGCCTGGAATATATTTTGAGAAACACTTTACTGACTTTGGTTTACAAACCGGAAACTACTCTTGCCGATGTTCCTCGCATTCTCACCAATAAAGATTTTCGGGAAAAGGAATGCCTGATCCACGTTACCGATCCTATTCTTGTCAATTTCTGGCGTGATGAATATGATAAATATTCAGAAAAGTTTCAGACCGAAGCTATTGCTCCGATCTTAAATAAAGTTGGTCAGTTTGTTACCTCACCTACTATCCGTGACATCATCAATCATCCCAAGAGCACCGTCGACTTTGAGGACATGATGAACACCGGCAAGATTATTATCCTGAATCTACCGCAGGGAAAGATCGGAGAAGATAATGCCGCTTTACTTGGTGCCATGTTTATTTCTCAAATTCAAATTGCGGCTATGAATAGGGCTCATGTGGCTGAAGAACAACGCCGGGAGTTCTTCCTTTATGTCGATGAGTTTCAAAACTTTGCTACTTCTTCTTTCGTTAAGATTCTTTCCGAGGCTCGAAAATATAAGCTTGGCTTGATCCTCGCCAATCAGTATATTGCCCAGCTACCTGAAGAAATTCAGAATGCCATCTTTGGTAACGTCGGGACTGTTATGAGTTACGTGGTTGGTGCCTCCGATGCCGATCGAATCGTAAAAGAACTAAACAATCTGTATACAGCTGACGATCTTGTCGGTTTGGGTAAATATCAGTTGGCCATGAAAATGTCTGTCGACTCTCAAATGACCCAACCCTTCTCCTCTTATGGATTACCGTTACCTGATACCAGAACTCAGCAAAAAGAAAAGGTTCTCGCCGCTACTTATGAGAAATACTATCGCAAAATAGAGCCTATGGATATGTCTCTAGTTACCTCTATTATGACCCCGGCCGCCAAGAGATTTACTGAGCCAGCCTACATCCCCAAGGCACTAAGAGATCAGTCCTCCGACATCCAGACCACACCCAAACCCCCTTATACCCAACAATCTTCACCACCCGCACCCGTCATTGGCAACCTGCCCGTCCGGCAGGCGGGTCTCACTCCATCAAAAATGCCCTACACTCCCCAACTTCCTCCAACTCCAGCACTATCCAAACCCAACCCTTTTAAAATTCCTCCATCAGGATCTCCTCCGGTTTCTTCGCCACCCGTAGTGGATGGTCGTGGCCTGCCCGTTTCACCTCCCACAAAACCGGTCGACCCAACAAAACCACTAACTGAGAACCGAGAACTGAGAACTGAGATCTCCTCCTCAACCCCTCTCAAGGAACCCACTCTCGCAGAACTTGACCAGCTTCGCAAACAGGGTTTGCGCCCCAGTGTGGTCGGTTGTTTCTTAAATGATAAAAAAATTCTTCTAACTTATCAGAAATCGTTTAATCAATGGACCCTTCCTCAGGGGGGAGTGGACAACAGAAAAACAATTAAGGAAACTTTCTTTCAGGAAATGGGAGAGGAGGTCACCGAGGACTTTGTCAAAACATGTAGTGAAAATATCAAACTTGTCGCTGTCGACAAAATTGAATTTCCCCCAAGCAAACAAGGACTCAGAGATATGGTTACCGATTCAGGGGAACCGGTAGTGATGAAAGGGAAATATTATTATTTTTACACCTCAGACGCGAAAAATACCGATATTACCATCGGGGCAACAGAGTTCGATGATGTCCAATGGCTAAATTACGACGAAGCGTATAAACTAATTAAAGAGACCAACACCGGCGGGAGGTTAAGAATGATCACCAATCTCCTTCGAGTCCTATTGGAAAAAGGTCTTCTATCTACCAATCAACCACCAAAAAATGGATCCGAACCAGAACCAAGACCAGAAAGATCAAGAGCTCATGATTCCTCCGGAAAACTCTCTAATCCTATCAAAGGAAACGACCGACCACACGACTCCAGATCAAGACCAAATTCCGATGTCAACCGAGGAGGTCAGCTACACACCACCCCAATCGTGGGGGGAAGACCAAACGGCCTCTCCGAGGGAATTCTTGATGACCCCCTCGCAAATCTCCTTGGAAACCCCTCCATCAAACGTACCCTCGACGTACCCACCAGCTCCAAATCTTATTGAGGACACCTCGCCAAAACCCTCGCTCTTAAAGACTTTGCTTTCGGGCCTTGCTCTGGTTTTATTAGGCACCTTGTTTGGTGTCTTGGCCTCACGCTTTCTCCCTATGTCTTCCGGTGTTTCAACTGTTATTCCAAAAACACCTTCTCTTTCTCCTTCTACCATAATCGATGAACCGATAACCAACGACCAAGAACTAATAACACCTCTAGTCCCGACCGCGACACCGTCATCGTTACTCAATCTCAAATGGAATATGATGACAGTCAAGTCTCCTGTTACTTCAGTTGATTCATATAAAATTTATTACCCCACCACTTGGTCCATTCAACAATACAAAAATACCCCAGCCGATGGAAACGGAAGTTCCAGCTTGACCCTTTCAAAAGGCCTAACCACGATCTCCATTCTTCAAACAAACGGTAATAGTTTAACTTGTCTTTACCCTGGAGATTCAGACCAGGCGAATTCTTTACAATTCAAGGAGTATGTTGGTATAAACAAAGACGACTTAACATGGAGGCTCGCCTCCTTTCAGTCGCCAGAAATCATCGGAGGCTATCAGGTTTGTGAAATGAGTACGGCAGGAACTTTCATTACTTCTACAAAAATAGGCGAAATCTTGGCTGGTGGATTAACTGATTCACAGTCGATAGACGAATTTAACTACATTCTAGAAAAAATTGTTATATTAAAGTAGATGGAAGATCAGGTAACCGCACCTTTCGAGTCCGCCCCAGCCCGATCGCGACTCATTATTTTTGGATTTGTGACATTTTTTTCAGGCATTCTTGTTGGTCTCATTGTTTCTGTTTATTTACCTTTGTCGTTTTTGTCCAAAATCACCCAGCCCACAGTTTTTGTGCCTCCCATTGATGACCAAGGAAACAACTTCTTACCACCGGAAGGTCAGACGATGGGAATACAAATAAATACCTGTTGCTCTTGCCCGAGGTTAGTGAGCACTACTCTCATTGGGCAGGACGGCTGGGTTCTTTATGAAAAAGGCAAAAACTACGCCAGCCTATTACCTGAAGAGTGTAAAATGGCAGACTGCGCCCCCTGTCCACCTCCGGAAAGCGATTCCTTCGTCTGCCCGTCGACCGAATGGGTCGATTGTGAGCCTGGACCGGGTACTGTCAAACTTGAATGTACTGATGATTTCCTATTTTGGGCTCAAGAAAACTGTTCCGACTTCAAAGGCGCCGCCCTCTGAGTCTTGACAAAATTTCATCAAGGTTTATAAAATAGCAATCGAGATGGTAGACTGCTATAATCAAGCATCATAACGAGCAAGCTCTTATTTTATTCGTATACTCAACAAGTCAGATGCTAGGGAATATTTATTAATTAATTATCTAAACAAACATGGTTAACACCCTTACCGTTAAAAAACTCCAGCCGGCTCCAGGTTTTCTACTCGTTGAACCAGCCAAACAAGAAAAGAAAACTTCCTCCGGTCTCTATCTCCCTGATTCTCATGAAGAAAAGCCTCAATATGGAACAGTTCTCGCCGCTGGCGGCAAATTAATTAACGATCGTGGCGTCGAAGTTAGTTCTCCTGCCAAAGTGGGGGATACAGTTCTCTACAAAAAATGGGGTGGCAACGAAGTTGAAATTGGTGACACTGAATACCAATTTCTCAAATTCGACGACATCCTCGCCACAGTCAGCAAATAAATTAATACAATAAATATGGCCAAACAAATCCTTTTCGCCGAAGAAGCACGTACCAAATTAGTTAGTGGAGTTAATAAACTAGCCAGAGCCGTGGTTACTACACTTGGACCCAAGGGTCGCAACGTCGCTATTGATAAAAAATGGGGCGCCCCTACAGTTCTCCACGACGGCGTTTCTGTCGCCAAAGAAGTCGAACTACAGGATCCATTCGAAAATATGGGTGCCCAGCTTGTCAAAGAAGCCGCCAGCAAGACCAATGATGTTGCCGGAGACGGAACTACGACAGCTACTCTCTTGGCTCAGCAAATAGTCCTCGCCGGCATGAAAAACATTACCGCCGGTGCTAACCCCATGCAAATGAAGCGCGGAATAGACAAAGCCGTTACGGCCATAGTGGCGCAGTTGCAAAAGATAAAAACCGATCTCTCGGAAAGTGATTGGCAATCAGTTGCTACCATCTCGGCTCAAAATCCGGAAATAGGAGCCAAAATTGCCGAAGCTCTTAAGCTGGTTGGTCGAGACGGAGTTGTTACTGTCGAAGAATCAAAGGGTATGGAGTTCGAGATCGAACACAAAGACGGTATGCAGTTTGATAAAGGTTATGCCTCCGCCTATTTTGTAACCGATCCGGCGAGTATGGAGTCTGCAATCGAAAACCCATACATTCTCATTACGGATCAAAAGATTTCTGCTATTAGTGAACTACTTCCTTTCTTAGAAAACACTATGAAAGTCAGCAAGAACATTGTCATTATTGCCGACGATATCGAAGGCGAAGCCTTGGCTACTCTGGTTGTAAATAAAATGCGTGGTACTTTTAATATCCTTGCTGTCAAAGCTCCGGCATTTGGTGATCGTCGAAAAGCTCTTCTCCAAGACATTGCTATTCTTACAGGTGGAACTCTTGTGTCCGAAGATACCGGACGTAAATTAGACTCGGTAACAATTGAAGATCTTGGTAGAGCCGATCGGATTTGGTCCGATAAGGATAACACTCAGATCATCGGTGGTAAGGGTGATCCAAAAGCTCTCAAAGCCAGACTAGATCAGATCCGCCACGAGCTGGAAAAATCCACTTCCGAATTTGATAAAGATAAACTCGCCGAAAGAGTCGCTAAACTCGCCGGTGGAGTAGCGGTGATCAAAGTAGGCGCCGCGACCGAGATAGAACTCAACGAACTGAAAGAACGGGTTAAGGATGCCGTTGGGGCTACCAAAGCCGCCATTGATGAGGGAATTGTTCCTGGCGGTGGCGTTGCTCTCATTCGCGCCGGTCAGGCCTTAAAAAACATCAAGGCTGATAATTCAGACGAAGAAGTTGGAATTGAAATCGTGAAGCAATCCCTTTCTCAGCCTCTCCGCTGGTTGGCAAAAAACGCCGGAGCCGACGACGGTTGGGTAGTCAAAAAGGTTGAGGAGAATAATAATGCCGCATATGGTTTTAACTCCCTTACCCTTGAATTTGAGGATATGCTCAAGGCCGGTATCTTAGACCCGGTAAAAGTGACTCGCTCAGCTCTCCAGAACGCCGCCTCTGTCGCCAGTATGATCCTGACCACCGAGTGCCTAATCACCGACATTCC
>Ga0075810_129_pt1 | contig 15239 bp, 25 predicted proteins | sample RifGroC2_FD_68270 | JGI IMG/M metagenome (GOLD analysis project Ga0075810, IMG submission 68270) | Microgenomates (Collierbacteria) bacterium GW2011_GWC2_44_30
CATGAAAAAAAGGCCTGCATCGCTGGTCGAGGCAGGCCAAAAGGAAACCCCGTACATCGTCCCCGCCATAGGCGGGGCTGTGCGGGGAGGACGTCATTTATGTAAAAAAACCGCCCCAAAGGGGGCGGGTATGGCAGCTATTTGACCTTAACGTAGTTGTATATCACCCGAACGATGAAACACACCATGATAAGGGCCAAGGTAATGGTCAGAAGTGACGGTGATTTGATGGCTGAGTCTAGCAGTCCGAAAAATCCGACTGTCGCAAAGACCAACAATGTGATAAAGGTGCGGTTGCTTTGTTTGGTTCTCATTTTGTCTCCTTGAGATGTCCAGAGGGATAGAATTCCAAGATACCGGCTTGATTGAAACGGGTAGACATGGGCTTGGCCTTGTGGATGGCATTCATAAACATGACGATGAGAGGTTCAAGAACTGTGATCTCGCCACGATCATTATCTTTGATAAAACCGGCCCGGTACAGTCCGTCCAGCCCGATCGAGGAGTATTCCCTGGAGCTTGCCTGTTCGGCGATGATTTTTGATTGTGGTTTGGGAATCGTCCATTCATCCCGTCTCAGGAGAATAACCGAAGATAATATCAATCCCAAAAGTCGATTGAAAGAATGTCTTTCGTTTCCACATTCGGTGAGAATGTGTAGCGAAGAAGCTTGTATTTTTTGTTCTGCCACTTCAATCTGATGCAAGATATTGGCCAGGTAGGCTGGAGAGATATCCAGCCGATCGAAGTAGATCTGTCGGATTGTCTGTCTCGGAGAGACAATCCCGTACCAATTCAGGGTCCAGAAGTATAGAACCTGACCCAGGCGTGGTCTGTTGACCCGGATATTATTGTCACCATGGACCAGGTGTCCGATACCAAATTGGCGGTTGTGACCAAAGGTGTCCGAGGTAGTGAGAAACGGTGTGCAGACCTGAAACTCCCTTTGGTTAAAGAGCCAGATCGGGATACCAACGTCGGTAACAATGAGGGTCTTCTGGCGAGGCACAGGAGCGAAGAAATCCAATAATATGTTTAGCCAAGTCGTAGCCATGGTTTACCTTCCTATTTTTTTGGAATGATGGGTGGGTTAAAATTTCAATTTTGCGACAAAATTGTATCCTGTAGTGTACCATATATGTGCGTACGAATCAAGTGGGAATATGTTACATTGATGCTATGGGAAAGGAATATGAAAACTCCGATCGTCAGGGAAAAGTGATGATTTCGATAAGTGATTGGGTTCCGAAAGGAAATTTTAGCTTGTGTACGAAAGAGGGTGATACGCTGCTCAACTTATACACAGGACCTTTTTCGGAGCTTGGAGGGTCATATTTTGCCAATGGAGAAGCTCGAATGTGTGTTCAATCCGGCATAGATGTTTATTATGTCTTTAATCCGGGTGATATCAAAGATGCGGAAACAAGAAAAAAAATTTTACCGGAAAATATAAACCTTGATAATTTGGGATAAGTTAATTAGATGTCGGTATATTGAAATATGTGGAGGTTGAGCCTGGGGTGGTGACGGAAGGGGTAATGCAGATACCCTCACCGTATCTGGTGATACCGGCAAGGTTGGCTTCGCAGGGATTGGAATAGGTCTTGCTATTACTGCCACAAACGGGGGTATATAGATCACTACAAATTATTTCTGGAGACGGTGTTTGTTTGAACGGTGGGGTAATTATTGATGGAGTTGGGCTCGCGGCTTTGCCTCGGATTTCCGTTTGCACTCGAGGTAGAAATATGAGCCCGGCAATAAGAATGATCATGACGAGGAGAATGGGGAAGGCAACCCAAAGTGATTCTTGACCGCTAAGGTTTTTCATACAAGGTGTGATTTAAATATGGCAGAATTGGGGACCGCCGTCAAGTTGAGTGGGGGGGGTGGTAAAATGAACTCGTTCGTTAATATTCCGAAGGAGGACGTCGTGACTATTTCCAGCGTGATTCTGAGTGAGATGATTCAAATGGCTAAGACGCTAGGTGTGAAAAAGGGAGTTGCCTTTGTGTCAATTCAAAAACAAGGCGACGAAACCGGTTTCGTACGTTATCGAACCATAAACAATACCATTCAAAGATGTAAGAGAAATCCTGATGACCGAGCCACGAATTATTTTGGTGTGGCCATGGAGAAGCTGGCTATCATGATGGCCACTGGATTGAAAAGTGGTACTTTCAAAGAGGTTAAAGTCGGGGAAACTCCGTACCGAGGTGGATTGGTTCTGGTGTCGGAGAAGTACACCGTTTATGTCGGTTTTTCCGGCGGAACAGAAGATCAAGATGTTGAGATTGCCGAGCAAGGTATGTTCGTGGCTGAGTTAGAGCTGAATTTGTAGACAGGAGGGGGATATAGACCTCTCCTTTTTTGTGGGGCAGAGTATCCTGTAATGTTGACAGATGAAGCTATTGATGGTAAAATGGCCTACAAGGAGACAGCATGGACATTAACACTAAAATGTATAATTCGCTCGTGGCTTTATTCCTGGACATCGTTCAGGGTCTGGAAGGGGTTGTGGTACAGGGTTATACGGGGGAAGACCATATCTATTTTGTGGTCGAGAAATTCAACCCAAATGAATTGAAAGCCCAGTATCCGCAGTTCAGTTCTATTGCCAAACTTGGCAGAGCAAAATCCGGCCAATTTGTGGCGGAGATAAAATGGGATGGGGTAGACATGGATTATCATGAGTTTGCTCAGCAAGTAGTCAGGTGCCTAAACTGTGGTTTTGTGGATACCTTGAACTTTCACAGTGGTGTGTCTGCAGATAGAGCGAATGAGGTTTGGGATGCCTTCGTAAAGCATCAGAAGAGTGGATGCGAACGAATTGACCTGCACATGTTGAAATATTTGTAGTAAAAGAGGAGGCAGAATATGCCCCCTCTTTTTTGTGGCCCGCCTGCAAAAGCTTTCCGCATGGCGGGATACGGGCAGGCAAAAAATCCCGCCTAAAGGAGCGGGATTTTGGAGAAGGCAGTCCGAGAGGGTGGTAGTAATATTATTGATGAAAACCGGATCCAAGGACAATTGAAACTAGACAAAGCAACAGGATTCCGACAATCGTGGCTGGCCCGGGAACAATGGTGATGGCGTAGAAAATGAACCCAACCATTACACCGATGATCATGATGGCCAAAAGAGCGGCCACCAACTGGTCCGAAGTTCTCTTAAACCCGTTGCTGATCATGGCTGTAATAAGAACATACAGAGAAGTTAGAATAAACATTGGTCCTCCTGGAGATTTTCAAAGTTTTTGAATCTGGAGTATTTTACACCATTATGGGGCAACTAGGGAAAAGAAATTAGATTTTTGAAACTTGAAGAAAGTCTAATTCGACGGGGGTTTCGCGGCCGAAGATGGAGACAAGGACGATGACCTTGCCTTTGGCCTCGTCGATGGCTGAAATGGTCCCCAGAAGGTCGGTGAAGGGGCCTTCGATGATTCTGACGGCTTCGGAAATGGTGTAGGCGGATTGGAATTTGGGAGCCGCTTGCTCACCAAAAGCAGTGATGGCTTTGACTTCGTTTTCCGGAAGTGGAGTGGGTTGATCGGCGGTGCCGACAAAACCGGTGACTCCCTGAGTGGTGCGGACGGCCAACCAGGCATCGTCGGTAACGATCATGCGAACCAAGATATAGCCGGGAAAGAGTTTTTCTTTGATGGTGATCTTCTTACCTTTGCTGATTTTGATTTTTTCTTGAGTGGGGATAAGAATCTCGTAGATGTTGTTGGTCAGTCCCATGGACTCGACTCTGGTCTTGAGAGTAATGGCGACGCGGTTCTCGTGACCGGACTGTGTGTGCACGACGTACCATTTGGCGGAGTCTGGGACTTCCGGGGTGATAACGATGTGATTCGGGTCGGCCACCTTGAGGGCGGCGTTAGAATCAATGGCTGGTACTTTTTCTTCTTTTAGCTTCATTTTTGTTATTTAGCGGTTTAGTGCTGTCTGAAGGGCAGCGGTAAAAATATAGTCTAGTCCGCCGGAATAGAGAGCGACTATGATGGTAGTGACAATTACCAGTACAGTCATCTTCATGGCCTCTTTGTGTGAAGGCCATTTTACTTGGGCAAGCTCTAGCTTGACCGAGCGTAAAAATTCAAGTGGTCGAGACATCGAGTTATTTTATCACGCTTGTAATATTTTTTGGGGTTGATTTGACATCGAGAGATGTGGGGTATAATTAGGGGGTACTTTGATCGATAATTCAGTGTGAAATTCAGTGTAAAGGAGAAGACTGATGGCTTTCTATGTGACGTCTGCTTTGAAATTGGATGGGGACTTTGGGCAGCTAATCGAAACTTTGGTGCATATGTTGCCAGAAGATCATAACAACGTAACCATTCTGCTGTATGCCGACCATTTTTACAAAGACGATGGAGGAAAGTTCAGAGGCATGCCAATTCGATTCGTTCAGGCCACCACTGAAAATGTGGCCGGTATGGTTAGGTTGGGATTTGGCAAGGGAGTTTTTGAGAGCTTTAAGATCCCGCCTCCCGGAGTGCTGGGAATGGAGTAGTGATTTGCCCCGGCTTGCGCCGGGGCTTTTTGTAATTTGACTTGGTCGTGAAAAAAGTATTAAATGAATGTGGCCCTAGAAGCTGTGCCGGGACTTGGGAGGTTTTTCCTCCACAAGCTCCGCTTATGGGGGACGTAGTTCTTGAGAGATTCGTCTTTTGAGACAGTCTGCCCAATTTTGAATTAAACGGGGAAAGACCCCAACCCTGCCAGCCCTAGAGCCAAGCTATGCTTGGCTGATGTACCGATGATTGCTGTCAGGTGTAGACCATATGTCCGTTCCACGTGACCTTCTCATCAAAACGGACTAAATATCTCTAACGAATGCCTACTTTCGAAGGATGTCAAAGTAGAGCAGGGCAGATTTGAGTAGGGGAAAACTGTGCACAAAGTGCTTTTGAAGGACCTTTCGTCAAAAATGTGGATTTTGGCAGGCTATGTTCTTGGAAAGCATAAAGTGGAACGGATTTGTTTTTTTGGAAGCTGTTGTACGGTTAGTATTATTTTATCTAGCCGGGAAAATGGTTGTGTTTTTGTGGTAAAAAAAGCCCCCAAGGGAGGGGGCAAAAGTGCAACATTACTTGGATGGAGTATCGGTGGAATCCCTTACGAGCTGTGATTCCACAGATTTCAAAATGAGTGTTAATCCCAGGACGAGAATAACTTCAACGATACCAATGCCGATACTTTGAAAAAATGCCCAAGCAAGCACCCAAACTACGTAGAAATGGTTTTTGAATGACTTTCTGAAGCTGGTACCCTTCAGGCGCATATTTATGGTCAGGTAGAAGATGAAGAGAGCGGTTACTATACAAAACCAAAGAAGATCTGAAATACTTGGAAAATGTAATGCCATTTTTCACTCCTTGTGAATAAACGTGCGGGATAACTTACGGCTAATATTGTAGCACAATCAAGTTACTTGATAATCTTTCTGAAGACTCGGGCGAGTTTTTCAGGGTCGTGACGAAGACGATTTAGCCGGGTCGTGATGGAAATAGTATCAGAAGTTACTACTTTGATGTGGTATTGACTAAGCCCCTTGAGCTTTTTCTTGGTCCAGCCGAGAAAATGGGAATGTTCGTGTGCGTAAGAAGCGGCGATCTTGGGGTGCAGGCGATTAAAACGTAACTTGGACTGTTTGGGAGCCAGAAAAATATTAAAGGGTTTTTTGAGGCCGGTGTATCGTTGGAAAACGCGTAGGTATTTCTTGGGGGTAAAGTGGTGGGTTTGGTTGCGGTTGCTGACCAAATTGGTGATGAGAATTTTTTTGGCTCTTGAGGCTTTGAGGGCTTTTTTGACGCCCCTTGGGAGGAAGTTGGAGAGAATCGAACCATAAAGACTTCCGGGGCAGTAGATAATGTATTTGGCGGTCTTGATAGCCCTGATAGCCTCCGGGGAGGCTTGAACTTTGGGGTCGAGCCAGAGTTTAGTGATGGTGTTTTTGGACATGGATTGTTTGTCCAGCTCATGTTCGCCGCGAAAAGTTTGACCGGCTTTAGTCTTGAAGTAGAGATTGCTGGAGTCGGTGGTGATAGGGATGGCAGTACCACCGAATTTGATGCCCAATAGATCTTCCAAATGCTCTTGGACCTTCAGAAAATTGTTTTGATATTTTTCTAACATGGCATAGTAAATTGTGTAGCCAAGATTCCTCTGTCGGCCGTCGATAAAAGAAACCATGTCGGTAAAGGCTCGAATATTTTTTTTGTGGTTGGTGGAGGTGATTAAGGCGATTAGATTGCGGAGAAGATCGGAGATGGCGATAACATGGTCGCGTTCGTCCGAGCGGATAATACCGGTCTTGCCACCGGAGTCCATGCTGGCACAGATACAGGAAAGATCGGTAAAGCCGGCTTGAAGAAGTGCCTGAATAATGACCGGTGCACCGGTGCCGCCACCGATGGTGACTACTTTGATCATGTACAGAGATTGTACACAGAATGTTTTGAATTTGTCATTGTAAGAGATGGAAAAAGATAAAAAAACCGCCTCATGGAGAGGCGGATAAAGTGCGTGAAGCTTGTTAGTGGGGAAAGTATTTGGCGAGGAGATCTTGGGCTTTCTTCCAGGCGTCGGACTGTTTGGCCTTGGCCCAGAGATCACGAACTGAGTTGCTGGCGGAGGGGAAGACGTTGTCGTAATAGAGGTTGTAACCGACGAACACAATGATCAGGAAGATCGCGAAAGAGAAGAGGTTTCCGATCAGATTAAGCATGTTTTTGCCTCCGTGGCATGTAAAAGAATGGTCGTACCACAGTATTATATCCTACTCTCAGCGACTACGTTCACTGATGAGGATTTTATCTACAACAGCCGGAAGATCTTCAATTGAAACTCCGGCACCAACCAACATATCGATTTTATCGGTGGCGGCTCTTCGGCTCCAGCCTCTAACGATAAATTGGTTAATGCACCTGTCGATGGTGTTCCTGTAATCGGTATTCCAGAATTTGGTGGTTCTCCATAGAATAATTTGACCCAGTGTAGCCAGGAGAATTAGAACGAGTGAGCTCATATCTATGGGGGGGCTAAGTAACTCGACTGAAATCCAGATGATGGTGATCAGGCCAATAAGTCCGACAAGCATTCTTTTTCTGTTCATGATGCCTCCTAAAAATTTATAAGTAAAAGTTCTTTTCCGACTAGATAGAAGTATATCACGAAGGGATTCTATGGGTTGTCAAGATAAAAAGCCCCGCCGAGCGGCGGGGTGGATGAAATTCAGGCGGTTATTTCTCTACCGAGTGGGGGGTAAAAAAATTCCAGGTAGCAATTCCGATGTAGATCGCGACGGCGATGGATACTACGATCAAATTAATCGCTCCCACGAGGGTCAAAGCAACGATGATATAGGTAGTGACCCAGACCGTATTTGAGATGTATGCCGCATAAACTAGCCAACGTTTAGGAATTAACATTTTTGTCTCCGAAGCAGGATTGCAATCTAGTCTTCCTCGTCGTCGAAGTAGTCACTTTCTTCGAATAAGAAATGGTTGGAAACAGCATCTGCATCTTCGAAACCATATCCTTGTCTGCGACGGAGGACAGCATTTATGGCCGATTTGGGGTCATTTTCGTCGGAAACAGCCATAGAGCCCACTTTGATAGTAACAGAAGGTCTTGGCTGACCTTTGACCTTGACGACAAATTGAAGGCAGATGGCGTAGGCAAGCTCGGCCCATTTATCAATATCGTCATCTTCTACAACAAGAATGGAGTAGGGCGGTTGATTCTTTTCGAGGTAATCTTGGTTGACCAGAAGAATAGCATCGACATCAACGAAGTTGTAGTTTGGCGGTGGTGGTGCGGCAGGGGGGATGAACCCAAGACCTTTTTTGGATGGATGTTGTTTGGTGGTGTCGATGAGGCCAATTTCCGAAAGATCGACGAAGCCTTTGATAACCATTCCGGTTTGCAGGTCGATGAGGACTGCACCCGCGGTGCGTAAGAGCTGCTGGATTTGGAAGAGCTCAATAGGTGTGTCGATACTGACACAATCTTCAAATGGGGGATCCTTTTGCTTTCGCTTTCGGTTTGGCTTGGGGGTCATGAGGCCCTCCTTTATCAGCGGATTTTAACGTTCGGTACTTGCCGTAAATATAGCATAGTTCAAACATAGCCTCGTTTTACATCCATAAAAAAGGTGGTTTTTTTGACTTTAGCCCATAGTATTGTATAATGTGGGAAGTAGGTCTTTGAATTCATGGATATGCTAAACTATCGCAAATCTTCGTACTATAACAATTTCAAACCTTGGAGGACCAATGAGAGACTACGTAATTTATTTTTCGTTTGAAGGCAAGCACTTTTACGTGCCGCCCCAGGCTTATGATCTCGGAACGATGATCTTGCCTGATGGCAGAGCGATCGTGGCTTCGGGTGGATGGCTGGAATCACTTCCACCTCAACCAAGTGGCCTTGTCGAAGTACCCCATCTCTTCAAAGCATTGCCGGTGGACAAAATAGCCAAACTCATGAATGCCGTGCTGGCGATTCAGTATGATCCCGCCAACCCGACCTACACCACTCAACCGTGGGGTGAAAAAGGTGCAAATGAAATATTGCGTGACGGTGAGAATGTTGGGTTCTACGGTCCAGGCGATGAGGTCTACCCGTGGATGACTCATATCAGAACGACAGATGGCGCGACCTGCCCGGTTCCGTTTGGATTCCCCGATGAGGAGTCTGCTCTCAAAGGAGCCATTGAGGCTCTGAAGAAAGGTTGGACCTTTCAAGAATGGCTCGCCAAGTTTGACAGTGCAATGAGCGCTGAAGAACAAGGCAAAACTTTCTTGGAGTGGCTCGTGACTGCTTAGAACCCCTAATAAGGGTTCTTTTTTTTGTGGTAAAAAGAGTGATTTCGAAGATGGAAACTGATAATATGAAAGCATGCCCGAAAAAACGAAGTTAAGTGTTTATTTTGGTGGTTGGTATCAGCGAACTACTTTGCACCTGACGGAAATAGCGGATTTCTTTACTGAAGGGAAGAGTGACTTGCCTCTATCCAGGGAAAAGCTAAAAAAACTTCATGAGGGTTTGGATTTGGCGAATGTGAGTCGTGAAGCCGGTTATCTGGAGTATGTGAGAGCCGAAACGAAAGAGGGGATTGAGATTCATTATTACGAGGACGGACTATATATCTTGAAGTTATCCTCGAGTGATATTGATGAAGCCAAGGAGAAACTTAATAAATACTATGACGAAAAATTTGCTCCCGCGGTCGCGTATATTTTTTCTTTGGGTGCCCCGACTCCGAAGGAACTCGCGAACATAAAAACTGTTCATCCGATTGCGGTGGGGGTGATAGACAAAGACCCGGAAGATTTTTCTTTGGACGAGAAGTATGGGGAGGTATATGGCAATATAGCTTCACCTGAGCTAACAGTGAAGAAGACACCCGGCTTCATTTTTTTGATTGCCAAGCCTGAGTACAAGGATTTCGTGGAGGGACTAGTAGAAATGCAGATCTTTTTCCGGGAGTTCAAGGATCAACTGCAGAAATACTTGGATATACACCGGAAGCTGTGGGAGGAAATATCCGAAATTAAAGAGAGAAAGCAGATTAGAGGCAAAGAAGTTGAGAAGGTGAGGTTGCAGTTGGACGCTTATCAAAAAACGATCAACCTTATCAGTAGCCGGATAAACCAGATGGGTGCCTACGTGCACACCAGAGCCGATATTGCCAAGGAAATGAAGCTAGCCGAGCACCTTTCGAATATTTTTCAATATAAGTTTGACGTGCTGACCAACACACATGGCTATATTAAGGAAATTTGGACAATGACAGGCAACTATCTTTCTTCAGCAATTGCGGTGATCGCTGAGATCAAGGGGCAGGCGACCAACAAGAGTATTCAGAGTCTCCAGCTGATCACGACTTATGGTGTGGTTGGGGGAATTATCGGCTACCTTTCCCGCGACTACTTTGGGCTTTTGATGCTTGTGACTTTCGTTGTGAACCTCTTGGTCAAGGCAGCGTATTCCGGAATCAGGTACAAACTGAAGTTCGTGGAGAGGGTGAAGAATATATAGGGGAGTTGTTAGTGGGTAGTACGAAGTTTTTTGCCCGAAGTATTGCGCGATTTCAGCGCAGGCTTGACAGTTATCCCATAAGGTAGTATTATTCGCGAGTACGTTTCAAAATTCTAACCCTTATTTTTTGAGGCTATCCGGCCTCAACACCGCCAAGGAGGCGGCGCGCAATGGCATCTCAAGCAGCTTTTAAGTTGTGTGTGGAACGTCTGGAAGGCGCGATGAAGCGCCTGCAAACCCTAGCCCTCATGCCTGAGGGCGAGAAACTGATCGCGGCCTTATCTGAGGCGGATGTGACCCTGAAGAACCCGCAGATCGATGTGTCCGCCACGGATCTGGATCCCATCTTCACGCTGTGCGCGAAGGTAATGAAGGAAGCGAAAGCCTTCAAGGATGCGGCTGAGGCCACCGAGCTTGCCCAGGCCAAGACGGCCCTCGAGGATCGCTATGGGACTGCCGCGGGCCTGATGGCACAGTGGCTTGACCCCGAGGATGACCCCTGCCATTTCTTCCCGAAAATGAAGGCATTGGCAGAGAGCTCCCGCTCGATGACCTGGCGCAAGCTAGATCTGGCCCATGACCTGCTCGATGACGTCTTCGTTGCGGTGAACTTTGCCAAGATGAATGCGGCAGAAAGCAAGGCGACACGCCCATACAGGGGCTGGCAGTTTGACCGAGAGGGTAATCCCGCTCGGTTCGCCGAGGCCTTCCTCAACACGCCTGTTTGTCAAGCCTACGAGGTCTGGCTGAGCGAGCGTCCCTCGGCGACGGACTACAAGGCAGTCAGGGCATGGATCGATCGGGGCCGCCAGCTGTATGATCAGCTGGAGAATCCTTGGAAGAAGTGCGAGTGCGGGAAGAACAAGCTCCTGCCATGGTACGACGAGAAGGCAGGTGTTTGGAAGATCAATGACAAATGTCGGGATTGCCGACAGCCTAATTCTGGTTCAAAAAGTGGGCCGGGTAAGGGTCAAGGAGAACTCCGACAAGCCAACTCCCTCACCGAGGATACGATTGCGGCGCTCCAAGGCGATAAGACTTTCGAAGGAGTGACGGTTCAATTGTCTCGGCGGGCTAGCGTCGTTGGTGGATCGGCCGCTGTAAAGCACGATCAGCCTGACGATCAGGAAGTGGAAACTGTACCCACCAGGAAGACCACTCGGGTGAAACCCACTCGCGACGAACAAGCTGACGAGGCTGAGGTTGGGAAAGTGGTGCCGGTTAGCAAGAAGCGCGGTGGTTCCAGAAAGGCCAAGACGCCCGCGATGCCGAAGACCACCGACAAACCCAGGAATCCCCGCAAAAAAGGCGGGCACCCGATTGAGGTCGTAGACGGCACTCTTTCGTAGCCTTCCTGATCTCCGATCGATGATCCCCATCTAGAAGTAGTTGGGGATTTTTTTGTGCCTAAAGGTAGGTTCTTGACAAGCCTATAGCAGAGTGATATATTACTTGCATCCTCAAAAGTCTGAGGTGCACCAGAAAGCAGAAAACGGCGGTTGGTGAGGCAATTCCTCCCCAATCTGAACCATAAAAGGAGAAACCCTGTATGGACCGCAAGGATATACTGCTTTTCCTGCGGGCGAATCTTCGCCCACCTTGAAGACAAACAGCGGGTAACACCCGCTCGCCGCATGATAGCCACTCCGAAAGGGTGGCTATTCATTTTGGCTTGATGCTTGCGAGGGCCTACAAGGACTATCTTTGAAGGCGGTGAGATAAGCTAAAATATATTTATGGAAAAATTTGCAATGTTGAATCCTGATGATTTTGATGACTTTGAGCCCGGCGGAGCTCGAGGTGGTGGCGGTGGCGGGGGCAGGGGAGGAAAGAAAAAACGTCAGGGAGACAAAACTGTAAGCGAAATCGCCAGGACGGCTGTATTGAATCAACTAGAAAATAAGATTAATACTAGTGAGGGTGGTGAAAAATCACCGATTGCAGAGGTACAGGATGTAATAGATTATGTAAACAAAGCGGATCAGGGATCAACGGAGATGAAACATCTGTTGAGATATATCGAGTGGCTAAAAGCTAACATAAATTCGATTGATGAGCTTATGGTTGACAAGAGTGAGGTGGGTGAGATGGAGAAAATGACAGCCACTTTGGGTGCGGGAGGTGGAGGTAAGGATACAAGCAATAACGCACGTAGAGGGACTCATCTAATAACCGGAATTACTGCGAAATCTCAGGATGACCGACGAGCTGAAGGTAATGTTGATGACGTTTTGGATAAAATTAAAAAAGCTCTACAAGTGCATTTGAGAAATTGGATAACGATCATGGTGGTGACACAAACCCAAAAGGAGAGGGTCAAGAAATCACCCATAGACCTTTCGAAGCTGGAAGAAGAGGTGTTAAAAAAAGCCGTTGGGGACTAGTATTCATCGTGGGTGATGAGTGGATTAATTTTTGTCAGTCATTCCTGCGAAGGCAGGAATCCATTAAATAACTCCATATAATGTAGAAATGAGGAAATTTTTCGTATATATTCTTGCTAGCTACAAATACGGAACCTTGTATGTTGGAGTGACGGGGAACCTGCAGAATAGAATGGAAATTCACCAATCAGGTGTGGTCGAGGGTTTTACAAAGAAATACAAGGTAAATAAGCTGGTGTATTACGAAGAGTTTAATAGTCCAGAGGAGGCTATTCTGAGGGAAAAACAATTGAAGAGATGGAAAAGATTTTGGAAAATAAACTTGATTGAGACGGTAAATCCGGATTGGGAGGAGTTGATAATATGATTCGGAACTTGTTGGATGGATTCCTGGTCAAGCCAGGAATGACATTAAGGGGTTCTGAAAGGTTTTTGCCATAAAAATGCCCTGCTCGTTTGAGCAGGGCATTTGACTATCGGCGTATGTGGAAACGCGGTTATGCTTTGCGGCGGGAGTTCTTCTTTGCCGGGACGAGTTTCTTCAGGTCGTCGAGGGCCTTGTCGTAGCCTTCAATCTCACCCATTTTTGCCGCGATAACTGCGGCAGCGTCCTCACGCTTGGCGGCAATCGCATCCATCTTTGCCTTAAGTTCTTCGGCCAATTGAGGACTTTGGCGGTAGAGCGCGGCCAAAAGTTGTTCCGTCGTGGCTGTTGCAGTTTGCTGGCGGAGTTGCTCATTGTGCGCGAACTGTTCGGCTGCGAGTCTGGCCGTTTCTTCGGCCTGACGGGCGGTTTCGGCTTCGGCCTGACGATAGGCCTTGAGAGCGAAGTCGGCGTCTGCCTGATCGCGTTCCGCGACGTCATCCGCATATTCGAGATGGACGTGCTCATTTCTTTCTGTGTAGTAGCGGTTTTGGCCGCCCCGCAGTGCGTGACCGAGGCCGCGGTGGAGCAGGATGTACTTCGGAAGGAAGGCCTTGGCGGCCTTTGTCTCTTCTTCGGCTGTGAGCAGTTTTGCGATCTGATATGCCATTATTCGTCTCCTCATGTAGGGTGGAATGGATTAGAGAGGGCGCGGGGCGCGATCTCAGGGTGCAACAAAAGTAACAGCTTATAGCATATCATATTTAGGCTCTAATGTCAAATTGTCGATAGAGTACTGTGTACAAAAAAAGTCCCTTTCGGGACTTGTTTTAGCGGAAGTGCTGGGTTTCCGGCGCGTCTTCGCCGCAGGCAATCGTGACGTCGAAATACGAAGGAAGGTTGTGTTGGGTCAAATGCTTTTCGACGGGAATTATGGAATCACCGTCGACGGTTACGGAGAAGTCCCGCGGGAGAGGAGCCTCTTCGTTGGGTCTGTGTCCATTGGTGATATTGAATTTGACGTTGCAGGTGCCTTCGGCATAGAAGGCGAAGTCAAGGGTGTCTTCCTGGAAGAAATAATGTTTGTATTCGACGACCACGTCGCGTCCATGAAATTCCCGAATCATATGGGCCAAGGGGAAGAAATACAAAAGGATGAAGAGCAGAATGAGGGGTGAAATTGAGGTGCTTGAACTTGAACGACTACTACTCATAGTGTGATTCTCCTGTTCGAAAATATGTGTCAGAGGGCGAAATTATTGACCTATATTACCATTTTCATGTATCTTTGTAAAGATAGAACCTATATACTTGACAAGAGAAAGTTATATGAGTAAAATACCCGTTTGTGATACGTGTTCATTTGGTCGGCACGCCGTGCCGACCGAGAGACGTCGTTCCTTTCTTTTTAGCTACCAGAGGAGGATTGAGAGTTGGCGAGAGCCAAAATCAAGGCTGACTTGGTCGAGCTCGCGAGAGCTTTTCTAAGCAGTGATGGCTTCAAACCAGAAGTCATCGTAACGATGCCCGCTGATGTCGTGTATTCTTTCGAGTCCGCGATGGAAGAGGTGCTCGTTTCTACCGAAGGGTTCAACACCTTCAAAGCCCAATGGATCGCCACCTACCGCAAATTCGCGCGGGAGTGGGCGAAAAACGATCTCAATCGCACTTGGGCTTTGGCCCTCAAGAGTGCGAGCGACTTCGTCGAGCGTGAGAATGAGGCTGGAAATGATGGTCAGGATCTCTTTGACCAACGCTACCGTGCCGAATTCGTCGCTCATTATGAGCAGATCAAAGGTATTCGCCGTATCGGTTATGGCTTTGATCTGGCTGCGGCCAAAGAGGTTGAGGGGCTCAACAAGCTCATCACCAAATTGGATTTCGTGAAGCATGCCGTGAAGACGGTGCATCACAAGAAGCCCCACAGCGCGGCCAAGCGCGGTCAGGGCAAGAAGAAGGACTTCGGCTTGCGCCCGCGCGATCGCAAGATGGGCAAGGGCAAAGGCAAGTCCAAGAAGAAATAGACAATATATTTAAAAGGCCCCCTGCGTGCAGGGGGCCTTAAGCGTTTCCGTACATAATAAAACACTCCCGAGGGGGAGTGTTTGGGTTTACTCAAAAGGAGAATCGTCGAAAATGATCTCTATGGTTTCATCTGTTTCCGGATCATCGGAAATGGCGAAGAAGGTGATTGGTTCGGTGAGAGCGGTCCATGATTGGTATTCGATGGAAGTTCGCGCGTGTGGCATTAGTTCGCCTAGTGTGAGCCTGTCCGGGAGCTTTTCGCAGTTAGGTACAAACCTGACCATTGGTTTACATGGCCCCGGGTCATCTGGTGAAAGGCGGATTTCGAATCTGTTGCCGAAAAAGAATTCTGATTGACCGGGCCAAATCGTAAATATCTTTTGATTTGGCCGTCTCTTGTTTTGGACG
>Ga0075810_139_pt1 | contig 9440 bp, 10 predicted proteins | sample RifGroC2_FD_68270 | JGI IMG/M metagenome (GOLD analysis project Ga0075810, IMG submission 68270) | Microgenomates (Collierbacteria) bacterium GW2011_GWC2_44_30
TGGAAAAAAGTGTGGGAAGAATTCAAGGCTTACCTCAAAGACGTGAAAGGCGAGGACAAGTAAATGGAAACCACAACGGTTTTTCTTACCGGCCAGGAGTCTGGGTTGGTGGAAACTGTGAACGTTGCCTTGGAGCTTCAGAAAATATTGGATAGCCGACACACTAACCCGTATGGAAAAAGGGTAATGGAGCTTGGCTTTGGGGAAGAGACCTTGATGCCTTTTTTGTTTAATAAATTCGGTGAAAAAGTGTCCAGAATGGATTTGGGGGATTGGAACCAGAGAAATAGAAAGGTTAATGCAGGACTAGTTCAAGGTGAATTGCAGTGCTTACCGATATCCGGAAACTCGGTGGACGTGGTGGTTTCGGTGAATATATTTGAAGAGGAGTTTGATTTGGCAAGGGCACTTGGAGAAATTGAAAGAGTGTTGATCGGTGGAGGTGAGTCGCTATTGATAATCTCCGGAGAACATTTTCAGGACGGCAAGCTGAAGTTGGAAACGGCGTTGGAAATCGTAGGGTCGAGTGTAATTACTTCTCCGGCCGGGATGTGCGATTCTTGGGTGATTACTCTGAAGAAGAAGTGATGTCTAAATGATAATAAAATAACCCCGATTGCTCAGGGTTATGGTGATGTTGGGATTAGGCGGCTCGTCGCCTCGAAAATAATTTGGTGAATTCCTTCCAGGTGAAGGGGTTGGAGCCGTTTACATTTCGCCATTGCCAGGCGAAGAACGCCCAGACGACGAAGATAATAAGCGAGTACCGGCCGTATACTGATACTGAGCAAACGATGACTGCGCCGTTCCAGATCATCCAGCCGAGTTTGGAGCAGCTATCCTTCTCGGCGAAGAAGGGGAAGAGAACTACCAGGATGAAGGCGAGAATTCCTAACGCCAAGTTCAACTCTATTGTCACTGCAATCCCAACAGAGAGGATGGCGGCGCTGTAAGCTGAGAAGATAACTATGAGCGGGATGATGAACACGAGAGCCTCCTGAGTTATTTTTCAAGGTATGACGATCCGATAGACAAAGTATATTAACACCTGAGCACCCAAAAGTCAATAATTATAGGCCTTCAAGGAGAGTCCTTGCAGGTGGGATTGTTTTGAGAGCGTGACCGTGATCTTGATTTTGGTGTGTGTGTGTGTGAAGATGTTTATTATGGATATTGAACAACAGGATGAAATAAAGAATCAAGCTCTAGGTTGGACTGATGCCCACAAGGATGCTGAGGGAAAGAATAGTACGATTTATCATCCTGATTTGGCTGTGAAGGGCGCACCAGGGTCAGCTCAGGAAGGTCAGGTAATTAATCCTGGCATGATTGTAGATGTTGCCGCAGCTCAAGATATCGCGAATGTAATGAATGAACAATCAATCCCCGCAGGTTTAGCAAGAGAGAAACAATTGGAGGCAGAAGCAAAAACCGGACTAACAGAGCAGCAGAGAGAGTATGTTGAAATAATGGACAACAAGCTTAGGTACAATCGAGAAGGGAAGCCAATTAATACCCACGCATTTAGAGAAGTATTGGATAGTAAAGGCAGGAAATACATGGTGCTCCACATGACGCCACGCTCTGCAAGCACGTTTGATGAGGCTCATAATTATGTACGCGGAGCGTTTGTGGTGATGACCAAAGACGGTCCTGTCAGTATAACTATAAGCCAAGATGTGTGGCGAATTGATCATTCTGCGACAGAGGATGAGGTGTTGGAGAAGATGAATTTGGATGAATTGGGGGATAGGTTAGAGAACCCGGAAGAAAACGGGCTACCCCCATTGGGCGAAAATGGGTCGATCAAACTATCAGTTAAAGATGAAACTGGTTCAAGAGATTCGAAACATTATATTTATAGATACGATTTGTCAGATGCCGAAGGATTTAAGGATTTTGCCAGGGCCGTAAAAATAAGTGAGTACAAAGGAGCAGAGGTTGCGAAAAAAGCTAAAAAAATGGTTCGGGCTAGTGATGTGAGTTTTGGCTAGAGGCGGGTTGTGATATACTACGGGAAGTTATGAAAGTTATTAATGCAAGTCAGGCTTTTTGGTACCGCCGTTTTATGGCCTTAGTTGGCTTTTCTTGCGATGGAGTAATAACGGAATAACAAAGTAACAATCAGAAAGACTCCCCAAGAAGCCAGCTTTGGCTCCATGGGGAGTCTTTTTTGTGATCAAAAAGCCTATGGAAAAAATAACCAACACACCATTATCAGAAAAAGAAAAATTGATTCAGGCAGTATATGCCGAGAAAAAGGGTAGGGAATCGTTTGGAGAGAACCCCTTTACTTGCTATGTAAATATTGATTCCCCCGAACCTGACTTGTCCCAAATTACGGCTACATTGCTAGACGAGTTGCGTTCGAGACCACGGGAAGCCTTCTTGTGGACGAAGGCGTGGGACAAATCTATTGTTGGGTTAAATCCCAAAGAGACTCCAGGGTGCCACCTGCTGGATGGGACTGATGTCCGGGGTAAGCTCTATGTACCCGTGATGACAACGGCGCCGGTAGCGGTGGAACAAATGGTGAGGTTACTTCCTGAGGGAGATTTGGCAGTGCTGGGAATCAACGCTGAGGCTGTAACAATTGACGCATTCCTGATCTGCCATTTGCATTTGGTCAATGAACTGATATGGGACATAACGATAGCTGAGTCTGGTGAAGGAAGACCGTCGGCTAGCCATTATAAACAAGCGGTGGAGTCTGTTGCAGAGAGAGGTTTCGTAACCATGTTGATGACTGAGGAAGAAATTCTGGAGACCAAACTCCGTAACCCGCAAACATCGCTCAGAATTTATGGAAGTATGGTTAACAAATATGTTCCCAAGATAATGGGTGCGGTTATCAAATATAAATAACATGGAAAAATACATCGAAAAATTGAAACTGTCGGCGAAACCAGCAGAACTATCAGAGCTGACGGTAAATAAAGAAAATGAAACGCTTCAAACGGAGAACCCGTTGGTGGTGTGCTGTATTACTTTGGGTAAAGAACCTCATTTGGGGCATCTATTCTTACTGTCAATAGCTGAGCAGACCAAGAGCGCTTTGGGTGGTGATTTGCCCGTGGTACTCATAAATAACAATACGGGTCCGAGAAGCGGTAGAGCTGATGAGCGCCGGAACTTTTCCGGTGAGTGAGGTGGTGGAAAAATATAGAAAACGAGGTGAGGATGTGGCAAACATACGAACGGTCAATGAATTGATTAGGTCCAACGGGGTGGATGTATTTTCGGTCGTGGCTCAGGAAACAGAACAGGTATTGAAACAAGCCGGTTTTGGAGTCGAGATAGCTTCGGAAGCAGAGCTGCAGCTAATATCCGGAGATCAGGTGCACAAACTAAATACTACATGGTCAGGGTCTGGTTTCTTGCCTTTTGTTCAAGGAGGTAGAGTGGTGACAATACAAAAGTCAGGAGATCTGACAGCAACGGGGGCTCTTTTTGTGGCAACACAAACACTGATAGACGCTACAATGGCAGACTTGGCAGTTCTGGTAGATGATGAGGCGGGGGTAGGGGACACGGCCTTTGTATTGACGGAAAAGGAAGGACAAGAAAAAGGGGTGCAGATATTTGGAGCGGGAGTAAGTTTTGCGGGAAAGATAGCTAGTGGCACCGGAGGTGAAGCAATGACAATAAAGAAGGTATTGGAGGAGTTTGGAAAACATAGACCGGCAGAGAAGCTGAAGCAAGCAACCGTCTACCTAACCCTGACAAAGCCGATGTTAAGAGAGGAAAATATGTTGTCCAAGCGTGGACATATCTTTGATTTTGTAAATAACGAGGAGGTTATTGCGGCGTTGGTGGAGAGTGCCGATGCCTGTGACTTATTTGTAGAACAAATGGCCGGGGAAATGGAAAACCTAGCTACCAAAGTGGGTGAGAATACGGTGGTAAAAAACAAAAAAACGCAAAAGTTTGCTAATCATCTCGCGCACAAAGCAGCGGCAATGTTGATGGGGGAGCCGGCGAGAGTACTAGCAGAATCAAAAAGAGTGGTTGATGGGGTAAGACAAAACTATTATTTCAATACACTGAAAGGCATGCGAAAGTTCATGGCTGACTTGGAAACAATATCAGCGGACGATTTTGTGCAGGTGGGCTTGATGATTGAGTGCTGTTTAATTAGACTAGGATTATGAATAACACATGTGTCTTTTGCCGAATACTCAGCGATCCAAAACACTTAGATCATGAGATTGTCTGGGAAGGTGAGAAGTATGTGGCTATGAAAGTGATACATCCGGAAACGGAAGGGCACTTTATTGTTTTTCCGAAGCTACATGTCAGCGAGATGACCGACATGCCGGATCCCGGCGACTTTTTTGAGCTAGTGGTTTTCCTGGCGGAGAAGTTTACTAAAAAATGGCAAGCCCCGGCTTACGTGCTGAAGTTAAATAATAATGTATACAAACTAGAGAACGACCCCATGCATGTAGGACATATTCACATGCATGTGGTTCCGAGGTATAAGACGGCCCCTATTTCCTGACGAAGAGGATGGCGTTCGGGAGGTCGCGGCCGGGGCCGACTTTGTAACCACCTGACCAGAGGGCGGTAGAGCCACCGCTGTCGAGATTGAGGGCGTTGTCCATACTCATAGCTTTCAGGACCCTGGCCGATTCGGCGACAGTAACACCGTGGACAACCCCGATGTAAACCGTGTTCCCCTTGCTGGCTACAAAACTGCGATTGCCCCGCGAACCTTGCTTGGGATCGGAGTTGCCGCCAAAGGTGATGCTACCACCCGAAAGTAATAGTGGGTAGTTACTAATCATGCTATCGATCCCCGTATCACGCCCCCAACCCGAAACTGCCGAAAGAAAACGGATATAACCACTGCCAAAAACAACTCCGGGATTACTACTGTAGACATTATTATCCGAGTTGAAATAGACTTTATCCTTGTTCATGAGAAGTAGATCAAAGGAGTTGGTTTTGCCGGCACAGCTGGGGTAACTAGCCGGACAGAAGTACGAACCGTTAACACCGGCATAAGCGCCGGTGCGACCTGCGTAACCGGCCAGAGACATAACAGGGCAGTCGTTACCGCAGGTGCCGGCGGATGCCGTATCAACGATGACTTTGGTGGAGCCAAGATCTCCCGCAATGATGTCGACAAGGTAGTCGCCCAAACCTTCGACTGTAACCTTTTGGCGACTGTATCCAGACGATGGTGGAGCGGTTTTGGCTGGGACACTTGCAGGGATGGCAACTAAGGCTGTCTGAGCAAGAGACGCAAGTCTAGATTTTTCCTTGGAGATTTCGGCGGCTAGTTTTTTGGAAACATCCTGGGCAGTTTTGAGATCATCTTTAGAGATTGCTGTTAAAGTATCTGCCAAAAGATTTTCCAGTACGGTTGTTTTGGATGCCGACTGTTCCCTGAGATTAAGAATATCTTCATACTGGCTGAGTGTGATGTTGTAGATGGCTTTTAGGCTGGCGATCTCTTTTTGAAGCGTATTGTTTTTGAGTCTTTGATCCTCATTTTCCAGAACCAGGATTTGCTGAGCTAAATCTTTTATTTCTGCCTCTGCCGAAGCAATTTTTTCGGATTGAATAAATGACTCCGATTCAAGGGAGGATTGGCGTGACCAAGATTGACGGAAAGCGTATGACATCACGGTAAGAATGAGGGTGAGGATAACAACTAGCGTGGGCCAACCAAATGAAGTTGTCGTGTTTTTGGTCATATTATTATCCTAACATGAGGTAATAGAAATTACATTTTGGAGGGCAACTATTCGACGTTATAGCCTAGGTCGCGGATGGCGAAGTGAATTTGGTCCAGCGTGGTTTTGGATGGGTCGAATTCGATTTTGGTTTCGGACTTGGCGTAGTTGGTCTTGGCTTTGACACCGGGGAGATCTTCGAGAGCCAGGTCGATGTTGACGGCACAAGAGGAGCAATGGAGACCGGTAAGGTGGAGGACCAGAGTTGTTAGTTCTTGGTTACTAGTAGTTGGATTGGATTTTGGTTTGAAAAAGTTAAACATACGTTTTTCGTATTCTTATGAACATATCCATTTTGAAAAACGGACTGCTCTTTGCCCTGCGGCAAAGCCATCCTGTCTTGCAGCGAAAAATTCTCTGAGTACAGAGAAACCCTGCTTTTTCGCTTTGCGCAATCTTTTCAAAATTGGATAAATTCATCGAATACTTCAAATGATTAATTAACTATGTTGAAGCGGCCGGTGTACATGCCCATGGAGCAGGAGAAGGCGAGAGGGCCGGTGGTTTTGGGGGTGAATTCGATTGTGGTTTCTCCAGTGACAGGAAGAAGTTTGTTAATGTTAAGGGCTGGGATAGTAAAGGATCGAGAACATGATTGGACGTTGGATGTAATCAACTTGAGAATAGTGGGAACACCTTTCTTCAGAGTGATGTTTTTGGGAGTGTAGCCTGAGTTGGTGACATTGATCGTTGTGGTCTGGACTTTGTCTCCGAGAACCGAATTGGTGCCGGGCCCGGTGCGTTCAGCCCCTACTGCGGCAGTAACAAAATTTTGAATGGTGTATACGGATCCCATGAGACCGACTCCGGCGTTGATACTGTAGATGGACATGCCAAACATAGCAGTGGCGGCGACAGCCGGGAAGTATTTTTGGAACGTAGACGAACCCTTGTTTAAAAGGAAGCCAAAAATGAGGAAGGTGGGAGACGTGCCAAGAATGAAAGCAAACATGATGGCAGCGCCATAGAGAGGGTTACCGGTACCAATAGCGACTATTTCCATGGCTTGAGTGGTAGCGCAGGGGAGGAGAACGGTCATCAGACCAAGAAGGGCGGGGGCAAAAATAGAGTTGCTTTTTGATTCGTTTTTGGCTAACCTGGCCAGGAACTTGGGAGGGGTGATGACAAAGTAGCGGAAGAAGGGGTGGAGATTTAGAAGATTTCCGGCGATGCCAAAGAGGTAAACGCCGATGGCGATCTGGAGCCAGCCACGGGTAATCGGGGAAAGAACGAAAGCTGATCCGAGAAGGCCGAGGAGAGCACCCAAGAGAGTGTGGATGAAAAGTTTGGCGGTGAGAAAGGAGACTATGGGAAGTGAAGATTGTTCAAGGTTGCTAGTTGTCGGTTCTTGGTTGTCTTCTGGATTGCCACGTCGCTTCGTTCCTCGTGACGATATCAACTTTTCTTCTCGTTTGGCGAGGACTGAGGTGAGCAAACCGCCTTGAAGGGCGAGGCAGGTGAGGCCACCGGTAGTAAGGCCGGTGAGGAAGATGACTAAGAGGTTGGTGTTTTGCATAATTTAATTTGAGAATAATTTTACCCTACTTTGTGCTTCATCCTTTTTGAAAAACGGATCGCAATTTTGCCAGCGCAAAATTCGTCCTGTCTTACAGCGAAAAATTCTCTGAGTACAGAGAAACCGTGCTTTTTCGCTTTGCGCAATCTTTTCAAAATAGGACAAAGCACTCGTATGGGTTTTAAAATTATTCTCGTTATTCATTATAGCTTTAGAGCTTTTAGCCTAAGCGAGTTGGTAACGACGGAGACGGAGGAGAAGGCCATGGCGGCACCGGCGATGGCGGGGTTGAGGATGATGCCGAAGAGAGGATAAAGAAGACCGGCGGCAATGGGAATACCGATAATGTTGTAGAAGAAGGCCCAGAAGAGGTTTTGTTTGATGGTGCGCATGGTTTTCTTGGAAAGTTTGATGGCCTTTTCGACTTTGGATAGGTCACCGTGGAGCAGCGTAATGCCCGCAGACTCGATGGCAACATCCGTCCCTGTACTCATGGCGATGCCCACATCGGCGGAGGCGAGTGCAGGAGAGTCGTTGATACCGTCTCCGACCATGACGACTTGATTACCTTCGCTCTTGAGTTTGTCGATAACGTGAGCCTTGTCTGTGGGAAGGACCTGGGCGTAGATACGGTCGATGCCGGACAGTCCGGCAATATAGGCGGCCGCATCATGATCGTCTCCCGTCAGCATAACCGTTTTGATACCCATTTTGTGCAAATCGGAAATGGCCTGAACAGATTCGGATTTTAGAGAATCCGATATTAAGACGGTTCCGAGCAGTTTTTTCTCGGAAAACAAAAAGACGGGGGTCATACCTTTCCTGGTGTACTCCAGGATTTCTTTGGAATCAAAGTCCACTTTGTGTTCTTTGAGAAGAGTGAGATTCCCAGCAAGATACCGCTTGGATTTGAATTGGCCGGCGACGCCCTTGCCGGGGATCTCTTTGAAGTGCTGAATAGTATGAAGGCCGAGCTCTTGTTTTTTGGCGTAGTCGACAATGGCGGTGGCCAGGGGGTGGCCTGATTTTTTCTCCATGGAGGCCAGAATGGATAGAAATTCGGCTTCGGAGGCGGCCGATCCGGGAATAACTTTCGTCACCAGAGGTTTTCCTAAGGTAATGGTGCCGGTTTTATCAAAGACGACAGTGTTACAAGCGTGAAGTTTTTCAAGCACTGAAGCATCCTTTACAAGAATCCCATTTTCGGCACCTTTGCCAACTCCGACAATAATGGCAGTGGGAGTAGCAAGACCGAGAGCGCAAGGACAAGCAATAACTAAGATGCCGACAAAAGCCGAGATGGCAAGAGACAAATCGCCTAGGGCAAACCAGATGATAAAGGAGAGGACTGATAGAGCAAGGACTGCTGGGACAAAGTAGGCAGAGACAGTGTCGGCTAGTTTTTCTATCGGGGCTTTGGAGCCTTGAGCGGTCTCCACCATTTTGATGATCTGTGATAGTAGAGTATCGGAACCCACTTTTTCGGCACGGAACTTGATATAACCTTGCATGTTGATGGTGCCACTCGTGACTAACTCACCTAAAGCCTTGTCGACCGGGATGGGTTCACCAGTGATCATGGACTCATCGATGGAAGTGGTTCCCTCGATGATTTTGCCATCGACCGGAATTTTGGCGCCGGGTTTGACGATAACAACGTCTCCGACAACGACCTCAGTAATGGGGACTTCCAGCTCTTTTCCCTTTCTTTCGACTAAGGCCACTTTGGCGGTGAGACCCAGAAGTTTCTTGATCGCCTCGCCGGTTTTTTGCTTGGAGTTGGCCTCTAGATATTTTCCAAATTTGATGAAACCGATAACGACAATAACCACGTCGAAGTAAGTAGTTTCCGGGAGATCGAGAGTAGTGGCGAGTGTTGGGAAAAGAATGATGAATAAAGAATAGAGATAAGCTATGACAGTGCCAATGCCAATGAGGGTGTCCATGTTGGCTACGCGGGTTTTGGCGAACCTAGGAATGGCAGAGAGAAACTCACCACCGAAGGCAAAGAGAGTTATGGAAGCGAGGGTGAGCGACAGAAAGTTGAAGACTAACATGGGGAAGGGGAAGGGTGGCAAGACCAAAATATACTGGCTGAGAGCATCGTAGACCATGAGGAAAAAGACCAGAAGGGAAATGGGGAAGAGGAACTCCACTTGTTTCTTGAGTATATCCAGATGTTC
>Ga0075810_150_pt1 | contig 8638 bp, 11 predicted proteins | sample RifGroC2_FD_68270 | JGI IMG/M metagenome (GOLD analysis project Ga0075810, IMG submission 68270) | Microgenomates (Collierbacteria) bacterium GW2011_GWC2_44_30
TATCTTAGACCCGGTAAAAGTGACTCGCTCAGCTCTCCAGAACGCCGCCTCTGTCGCCAGTATGATCCTGACCACCGAGTGCCTAATCACCGACATTCCGGAGGAAAAGAAGACTCCAGACATGCCCAACATGGGTGGCATGGGCATGGATTAGTGTCGTCATTGCGAGTCTCGTAATCGAGCCGAAGCAATCCAGAAATCCAAAAGACCCCACTGTTGTGGGGTCTTTTGTTAAAATATCGACATGGACTTCCTCGCTGAGTTTGAAATGATTGCTAAGAAAGCAGTCTTCTCCGCAAAAAAATTATTCACGGACAGTCCTTCTGAATCTTTATCAGCTCCAATTCCTGAAGAAAATGTTCATTTTGAAAAAACATTTCTAATGTTGGAAAGGCTACAAGACAGTCCCTTTTTTGAAGAATCTACTCCAGAAAATAGATACGGAATGTGGCAAGGAAGAAAAATAATTGGCCGTGATGTCGCCATCAATGGTGGGGTGTATTTGGGGGGAGGGGTCAGGGAAGCAATTGTGATAGATGATGAAAAGCAGCCAGAGCTTGAGGAGCTTTATCAAAAGCTGTTGTTAGATATTGGGGACAATGGTGGTGATTTTAAAAGTTATGCTCTGAGAGCTGTTTTTGATCTTGTATCAAAAACGCTTCCATACAGCTCAAAAGGGGTTGAAAAAATATTTCAGGACACCGGGGCCATCCCAGACCAAAAGATTGCATTAAGTAAATATCTGAGAAGAGGTGTCGGTGAGTGCAGACATCAAGCATTGCTGTGTGGGTATTTGTTAGAAAGACTCGTAAAGGAGGAATACTTAGCCGGCAAAGTTTCCATAGACAGAAATTTTGTCGAAGGCCGAGGTGGGCACGCTTGGGCCAGATACACTACGAGAGACGGGAGGGTGGTTATTCTCGATGTGGCTCAAAATTATCTGGGATATTTGAAGGATATGAAGGTGAAGAATCGCAAGTGGTTTTACGAAAGACCTGGGGATAAGTCTCTAAAATAGTTATCACGCTGCTCACCATGGCACGATTCTAGAGCTTCCGTTCCGCCCATTGTCTTCCGGGCTTGACAGGGCCCTGGTACCCGAAGGGGTAGATCCATCTTTCACATCCAAGCCAATAAAAAATCCGCCTCTCAGCGGACTTTTGGTATTATTTATTAACCATCCTAAATTGCTTCGACAGTATTTCAACAACTTCATCCTTATTTTCTCGTAAGGCGACGAATGAAGGTCGACCACCATTTTTAGATGTGGAGAGTTTTTGAAACCCCTACAAAACCTCCCCTTGGATTATGTATAGCAATATCACACCCCCGTTTTATACCCTTCTGAATGGTTAGGTAATAGTCACCATCTATCCCAACGAAATATTTTATTTCATCCATACGACCTCCTTATTAGTGTTCGTTTCCCATATTTTATCATCTAGTCAACATATCCACAAAAAAAGTGGGTTATCCACACGACAAAATCAATGGATAAATCAATCTAAGTTACATACAAAACTGTTGAAATCTTTACTTAACCTTAGCGAGCGACAAATATGATCTTTCAGCACTTCAATATGCAGATGTGGTCCGGTAGTTCTTCCGGTAAGTCCTACTTCACCTATAGCCATATCGGTGGTTACCTTTTCGCCTTCTTCTACAAAAATCTTTCCCATATGGGCATATCTAGTTTGCATGCCGTTTCCGTGGTTAATAACCACAGAGCGTCCATAATCCCATCTGGTAGAACTCATAAGCTCAACCACACCGTTCTTAACGGGATAGATTTTTGCTCCCAGCTTAGCTGTAATATCTAAACCTGGATGTCCCATGTGGAACTCTTGTGACACCCCGGTATTCTCTGGTATTATCGTCACAATACTTTTTTTGGTTTCGATGACAATATTTTCATCAAATGGTTGGATGTTTGACGAAGCCATTATGGATTGATCACCAGGCAACACAAACATACCCGAAGCCAGGGAAGTAATAGAAATAACACCGCCCAAGGCGGCTTTAAGGTTTCTTTTTTCGAACATCGGCCTAAAAAATTTCGAGATTGGATGCGATGTTCTTTTTTGAGGTAGTATTTGTATCATATACGCGGGAAAAACCCGCATAGGCACAAAAAATGCTCGACTTCTCAAGCAGAACGGTATCATACCATATCAGACCCCCCAAAGTCAAGTCCACAGCCCTCCCAACGACCGGATATTGTGCCTAAGTGCTACACTTTATCTATGCTTACAGCCGACACCCTCAATGGTAAAAATGTTCTCCTTCGAGCCGATCTTGACGTGCCTATCAAGCATGGTAGAGTAGAAAACGGTTTCCGCCTCGAAGCTCTTTTGCCAACCCTCAAACTCTGTCTGGAAAACGCGAAGGCCCAGATTCTGCCTTTAGCCTCGCTCCGGTTAGAGATGAGCTAAAAAGATTGATCGATCAAGATATTTCATTCATATCTTCGGGTTTTTCTCCAGGGGAGTGTTGGACAGGGGAATTCCCCATATCACTAATGGAAAATATAAGATTCGACCCAAGAGAAGAATCCATAGATAGGCAATTCGCTGAGGAACTCAGCCAAGGTGCTGATTTATACGTCTACGAAGCATTTGCTTCATATAACCCCTCTACCAGCCTCCAAACAATTCCCGAAGTCCTTCCTACAGTCACCGGACTCCAATTTGATCGAGAAGTCACCACTCTCGGCGGGGTGCTCACAAATCCTACCCATCCAACCTTGCTGATAGCTTCCGGAGCCAAGCCTGACAAGCTCAAAACAATCAAGCAGATCATGTCCAAGTTTGACCATGCTCTACTCGGTGGTAAATTTGCCTCACCGAACCACCTGACACCCGACGGACTGGATATGAACGAAGAGGCCACTTCCCTATTCAAAAAGGCCATTTCTGAGGCTCAAACCATCGTTCTGAATGGCCCCCTAGGCTATTATGAGGACGGCACCCACGCCAAAGCCACCAAAGAGGTCTTCCGGGCCCTCAAAGACAGCTCTGCTTTGACCATCCTTGGCGGCGGAGATACCGTCGCCGCAATCCCCGCTCTGGGCTTCCATTACTCCGATTTTGGCTTTGTCAGCACCGGCGGCGGTGCCATGCTCGATTTCTTGGCTACCGGCACCCACCCCCTGCTTGAGATAGTCGATAAAAAATAGCCCTAAATAGACACTCAGCCGGATTGGAGTTAGAATCTAACAAATATTTTATTAGGAGGATCCTTAACAATGAAAAAAATTTGGCTCGGAATTCTTCTCTTTCTTGCTTTGCTTATCGCTATCGGTCTTATCTTCAGTTGGCATACCGCTTATCTGACCCTCGTTCTGGGCATCGCGGCGGCAATCTACTACGGTGCAGCTTGGGTCTATTATCAAATCTTCATCGGGGAGGTAGACTTACTTACCCCGCTCCCTCTCTGAGGGAGCTTTTTTTACTCCAGGAAACCTCGGATATATATCCGGGGATGAATGGTGGTTAACGAGAGAATGCACAAGTATTCTCTCGAGAATAGAGGAAACCCCGGATTTCAATCCGGGGAGGACGTCATTTGTTATGAATTACGTCATATAGGATATAATCTATTAAAGACTTCTATAGGAGGCACTTTACAATGATAATTGGATTTCTGATTCTCTTAGGTTCAGTTGTTCTTCTGGTTCTGGATATCAAACTTATCATGGAGAAAGATAATGTCGACGGGTTTGTAAAACTATTAGGAGGACTACTTATTTTTGTTCTCGTTTGGGGAAACGTCCTCAACTTTGGGATGAACTTTCTCCCCCTCATCATGTACAACCCCACTTCCTACGCTATCGGGCCTATCATTATCATCCCCATCGTTATCGGCTATTTCGTCTCTAAATTATTTTCTCCGAGATGAATTCCATCCTCACCCCAAAGGTGAGGATTTTTGTTGCTTTTATCTCTCTGTGCTACAGTTTAAATAGTTACTATTACTCTGCCCTATGATAAATTTTTCCATCAATGGTTTTGGACGCATTGGACGTTCAGCTGCCCGCGTTTGGCTCGCTAGTCATCTAGATGAGTCCAATTTGGTCGCTATTAACACATCCGGTTCGCAAGGAGTCCACGGCTGGGCTTATCTCCTCAAATACGACACTTCCTATGGCCCTCTCCCCTATGACATTACATCAGAAGAAGTTCAGAAACCGGATCTGGCAACCGACGCCAATCCGCATTCCGGTCCTCGCCCAAAGAGAACCTTCCCGTATCCCTTGGGACAAATACGGTACTGAAATTGTCATCGAATCTACGGGTGCTTTCACTTCTTTAGAAAAAGCTATTCTTCATATTTGTGGTGGCGTCAAAATGGTTGTCCTCTCTGCTCCAGCCAAAGGGCCTGGAGTCCCCACCGCCGTCCTGGGTGTCAATGACAAAGAAATCTTTCATAAGGACAGAGTCAATGTCATTTCCGTCATCAGCAACGCTTCGTGTACCACCAACAGTGTCGCTCCCGTTGCGGATATTCTTCACGAAAAACTTGGTATTTTAAAAGCCATGCTTACCACTGTTCATGGATATACCGACGATCAAAATCTACAAGACAACTCTCATCGAGACCTTCGCCGTTCCCGTGCCGCTGCCATGAATATTGTACCCACCAGCACCGGAGCCGCCATCGCCGCCACTCAGGCCATCCCGGAACTGAAAGGTCTATTTGACGGCATTTCGCTTCGGGTTCCCGTTCTTACCGGATCTATTACCGACTTTACTTTTATTACGCAACACTCCACTAGCGTTGAGGAAGTGAATCAAATTTTTATCGACGCCGCCAGAACACCACGCTATCGTGGCATCTTGGCAGTGACTGACGAACCCATTGTCTCCTCCGATATTATTGGCAGATCGGAATCCAGCATCATCGATCTAGATATGACTCGAGTTGTTGACGGCACTATGGTGAAAGTTCTCGCTTGGTACGACAACGAATGGGGCTATGCTAATCGCCTTATCGAAGAAACTATCAAGGTTGGAATAGCTTTGGAATAATAGATAAAAAATTTACTGATATACGACCATGTCCATCCCCGGAAAGGATCTGTCAAAAACTTCTTTACTGTCACCTGGTGATAAGGCAATGCAACCTCCCGTTTTTCTACTACCGATATAGTTTCCAAACCGGTAAATCTTTTCTCCCTCCACTAACTTGTATGGTAATTCATGAATTCCCAAATATGCTCCCAAATCCTCTCTATAGTCGAAAGCCATCCACCAAGGCATCCAGACGTGAAAGATGTTCGAAAATCCCATGGGTAGTTTATTTATTATCTTGTAGTTCCCTACCGGAGTGGGGTAGTTTAGGCCGGTTGATACGATATAAGTCTTGAAAAGATTGCCGTTTTCAAAGAAAAACATTTTTTGTTGGGACAAATCTACTTCAATATATGTCTTAGCCACTTTACCATCAGTGTTCGGACCACTATCCGCACCTAACACAAGCTGTTTCGGTTTTTTACCTTCATATCTTGAGGAAAGATTGTCTTCTATCATTTTTGCCGCCCATTCCGGTGAAATGTTATTTAATCCATTAACGGCTAAGAGGTCAGACACTTTACCCTTATCTATTAAAAAATTTATCGTTTGTAAAAAATCCTCGGTTTCCACGTGCATCATTCTAACTATTCCATCAAATCCAAGTGATATTTTTTGTTTGCTGTCTTGAATCTTCAGCTCGAGAGGATAACTAAATGTTGTTTTTAGATTACTGTTAACCTTAGCAACCCTTTTTTCAAGATCGCTACTTTCACTGACCATTTCCACGATTAATTGTTTTTTCTTGGTATCGAAAAAAGTAATGAGTTTTACCTGCAATTCCATCGCATCGACCCTAGCCTTTCTTCCTTCCGCAGAATAAACAAAAAGACCGGCAGCATTATCATAGTGGGTTGACTCGTTTTTTAGTGGTCGAACGGAAAATATCTCAGAAACTCTATTTTCAAAGCCTTCCCCAAATTCAAATACAGGTTGGATCATAGTTGTTCTAGATGCGGTCATCCATTTGCTTAGCAAATCGGAAATACTTTTCATCTCCAGACTCTCCATTGTTTTATCGACACGCAAGGTGATGTTTAAGTCGCTATAAATTATTCTTGTTCTTCGTCCTTCTACAATTACATCGATATATTCAGTGCTTTTCTTCTCCAAAAGCGATTTGACTAAAGGCTTGGGCCAGAAAGAAATGTTGATTTGGGATAGATACGTATTCGGCCAAACCAACAAATATAAGCCACAAATAGGTAAGACAATCAACAAAAACACCAATGACAAGAATAACCTCATTCATTCATAATATCCAACCCCCCCTCCTCCACGCAAGAATAGTGTACGGAGAAATGTTAAAATAGGCCTGATCCTGGCCGGATAGGCAAGTGGCTAAGCCAAGAGTCTGCAAAACTCTCATGCGCGGGTTCGATTCCCGCTCCGGCCTCCTTGTGTTAAACTAAGGATATTATGAGGTCACGACTAATCCATACACTGCCCATACTGTTATTCTCTGTCTTTCTTGCAGGTTGTCAATTCAATCCCTTTGCCAAAAAAGCTGGTATCCAAATTACCTCCCACCCGGACGCCAATGTCATTATCAATGGCAAATCTGTTAGCAAGACCCCTTTCTACGACGAAAATCTAACTCCAGGCATGACTACAATTCAAATGACGGCTATCGACTCCGGTCAATCTTGGGAGGGTAAGGTGAATCTGGTCAGCGGAACTCTCACTACTGTTCACCGTGAGTTTGGCTCAACCCCGGACAAATCCCACAGTTATTCTCTTTCTTTTGAAAAATTAGCCAACAATAAAGATTCTTCCGTCAGTATTATTAGTCTCCCGTCCAACGCTACCGTTAGTATCGATGGCAAACCGGCTGGCTTTACTCCAGCCACTGCCGATATCGCTCCCGGTCCACACGTTTTCTCTTTCACCGCCCCAGGCTATCAGGATAAAATTATTAATGGCGCGGTCCAAATTGGATACCGGCTGGTTCTAAATTTCACCATGTCCACCATGGAGATTGTCCCGACTCCCACTCCGACACCGATTGCCACCCCGTCTGCCACACTTACTCCCAAACCCACAAATACCATTTCTATTACTCCTCTACCCAAACAAGCCACTACTTCGGCAGTCGTAAAGCCATATGTCGAGATCCTCAGTACGCCTACCGGCTGGCTAAAGGTCCGTGAAACGCCTTCAACCGGTGGAGTTGAGTTAGCCAAGGTCAATCCGGGCGATAAGTTCACCTACAAAGAATCGGAAACCACCGGCTGGTACAACATAGAATACGTAAAAGGGAGCTGGGGCTACGTCTCCTCCCAATACGCCAAACTAGTCAAATAGATACAAAAAAGCCCCGACTTTATATCGGGGCTTGCATTCATATTAAGGAGTCACTGTCGGTGTCGCTGTGGGGAGCTGATCAATCGGAATGATCGCTCCGCCAAAGTAACACACATTGTCGGTTTGAGAGCAGACAAATGTGCGGTCACACTCTGCTCGCAGCGAAGTACCCGGCTCATACTGAGCACAAAATAAGTCTCTGCGACGGAGGAAGTCCTGAAACTCCTGGTCCTCCAGGACTTGGCTTGAGCTCGCCGAGTCGTTCTTCTCCGGCTCGAAGTAGCGGACCGCCAGGTCTTCAAACTTAAACAGGCGGAAGTACTGCCAGCTGGTCATGTAGTCAGAGGACTCCAGCTTGCTGAGCCATATTCTGGCCACATCAGGCTTCTTGATTTCGCCGCTAATATACTTTTGCGGATCAATATCAGTTGAATCTCGCAGTGTATCCCGCGAACGGTCATTGAACTTCACCATCAGCTGGGCCGCTCCACCGACTTCATACAGCAAACGTAAGTTTTGCTGGGAGCTAAAGTCCATTGAAACATCCAGGGCATAGCTGGCGCCGAACTTCTGGTAACCTTTCAGGGTCACATTGCTCAAGGCCTTGACGCAGTTGAAGTCATTGTAGGAGCCACCACAAGCATTCGGATCAATGTCCGATACGACGTGGATTTGCTGTCGCGAATAGACGCGGACATAGTCACTTGGGGTTGGGTGATACCCCACCCTCTCGTAGATGCCATACATCTCTGTGTTGACGCGGTAGACTCCTACCTCATCCACTCCTAGCTTTGCGGCCGGCAGTTCCTGATGTTCGGAATCAACCTTTTCGTTCGCGGATTTCTTCTCGGTACACACCGAGGTCGCCGGATCGTAATTTTTCGGACAAACCAGAAGTGACCCGATCTCGAACGGTTTGGGGCCGCAAGCTCCAAGAGATAAAGACAGAACAATCAGCAAGACAAACAAACCAAACGGTTTACGCATGAGATTCTCCTAGCAGCATAGATTTTTATCGTGCAAACTTACAAGTGAAATCATACCACGAGAATCCTATAATGTCAACGCATTGGTAGTTAGGGTTCATGCCCAATACGCCAAGCTCGTCAAGTAAGCAAATTCCTTATCTTAAGTTCTTGATTCCTAGAGTTCTGGAGTTCTTTTTCTATCCCACATAATACAGTACTCCAATCACCATGATTACCCAGGAAATTCCTGTAATCATCAGTGGTTTGTCCGAAAGCAGGATTCTCTCAGGACTTTCT
>Ga0075810_149_pt1 | contig 8264 bp, 10 predicted proteins | sample RifGroC2_FD_68270 | JGI IMG/M metagenome (GOLD analysis project Ga0075810, IMG submission 68270) | Microgenomates (Collierbacteria) bacterium GW2011_GWC2_44_30
TGCTTCAAATTTGAATTTGAATTCGTGCGATCTACTTGCATAATCTATTCACTTTTCAAGGAACAACTTTGAGCTCCTTGAGCTCGTGGTTGATTCTAAGGGTATTAATTCTTAGAGTCAATCACCAGATCAAGGATTGATAGAGTGGACTTGAGGGGATTCGAACCCCTGACCCCTGCATTGCAAATGCAGTGCTCTACCAACTGAGCTACAAGCCCAATTTAAGTGGTCCTCCCTCAAGACCAGATGACCTGCCTGCCGGCAGGCAGGGCTAACGGCCCGATAAGAAAAAGGTCCGCCATAGCGGACTTTACAACAAACCAAAGCGCCAAAAAACCTAGGGGGCTTTTAGACTCTCTTTTTGGTTTATGTTCATATTGTCTGCTAAGGACTTTTGAATTATACCAAACCCTCCTGCTTACCGCAAGCCCGGGAACCATAAATCAGGGAATCTCGATTTCAAAACTCTGGTTAGTTCCTTCTCCGTCATCAAAAAGGCCTTATTTGGGTCCATTTTCAGCACGAACTCACCAATCACTCGAATCTTTGACGGATCATTCATTATCACCAAGGCGAGGGCCAAAACATCGGCCCTATGCCTATATAGCATGCTGAGACACTCAACGTCTGTCTGGTTTACTATCCCTCTTGCGTAACGATTATAATGAGCCTTAAGAATCTGGGCATACTCTCTGTCTTTACTGTGGACCTTAGCCGCTCTAGCTTCTGCTGCAATTTCTCTCACCCATCTCATCAGCTCGCTTTTTTCCTCATCAGAAATTCTAGTCATCAAGTCTGTCCTTTTTAAAATATTCAAAAAGGTCACGGCTCCATTTGAGTTTTCTTTCTCATTAAGTAATTTGGCAAGTTCTTTGGCCTCATCAATCTTAAATGCATAAGAACCCTCTAAGGCATTCCTCATCAAACCACTGTCTGTGCACAGTTCAAGCAAATCTTTTATTGTCGCATTTTGTGGCCACTCACCGCCAGCGGGTACATCCAAATATTCCTTTGCTTGAGGCAGGGCTTCGGTCAGTCTACCAAACTGAGCTAACATGTCCGAATCCATTGGTTTTCCTGCCTCAGCCAAGACTGTCACAAAATTCGCCACTTCCCTCTCATCGACCAAACTTCCAATTTCTGGGTACTTCCCTATGAAGTCTGCAAGCTTTGACAAATCTGCGTGTTCGCTTGTTCCGTAAAAAAGGGCTAGTAAGTAATCACAAGAAAAGACTTGCTTCCAAATTTCATCACCCAAACTAAAAACCTCTGTCAGCTTCATTGCCCTTTCAGACTGAGAAGACCATTTAATACCCGATCTCAATCCTTCAATCACCGCTAGCCCAAATCTTTCATCTTCAAAAAAGTCTCTTGGCGTTCCAAATACATCTATAAATTCAACCACATCATCACCATGACCTTCCTTAATCGCTTCAAACAAGGCCATTTTTGCTGACAGTGCGAGCTGCGTCTTCCAGATTCTAAAATCTCTGAAGTTCTTTGGTAAACATTCACCAAAGAAACTGTTTATTCCCACGCAACCACTCAGATACCCTTTTTCCATTTTTTCTTCAAATGCATCTCTGATGAATTTGATTATCTCGGGTCTCGCCAAAAAATCTTTTGGCAAAAAGGTTTCCGCCAGGAGCCTATCATCTTCGGCCATGTGTCCAAAAATATACCTAAAACCGGTTTCGGCGACCTCTTCGATCTGTTCCTGATTAGCAGCAAGAGTCTCGTCAGACATAAAGTCTTTCGCGATTTTTATGGCGATGTCCACGTCCCTACTTTTCAAACAACTCAGAAGTCTGTGCGTCACTCTACCTATCAGATATGGGTCCGTTTTTACCTCTGCTAGCTCGAAAAATCCCATTTCTGCATAAACCAACGCTTTTTTAAAATCCTTCTCATCTCGAGCTTCTTCCAGCTCGGTCAAAAATGCCGATTTTGCCGCAAGAACCATCTCGGGGTCTGTCTTTAGATCAGGATAAAATCTTAAAACCCGTGCCGCTACCTCATCGAAAGTATATATCCGAAGTCCGTCTGGGTCAGAAAGACCGTCCATAGCTTCGATTGCCAAGGTTTTAGAAAAGACTTTCTGTTGGGTCTCATCAAGTCCCATTTCTTCCATCACCATATCTGCTATACCCACATTACCATTTATATAAGGATAGAAGGTTACATCAAAGAGAAATTTGACCTTGGCGTCAGGGGGCATTTTGTCCAAATATTTCCTCACCTTATCTCTTTTTAGAAAACTTCTATATTGCTCCACCGTCTGAAGTCGCGACTCTCTCATGGCTTCCAATAGGTCATAAACCTGGTGATGTTGTACCCCAAATTTAAGGCCCGGTTTTCTCGAAAAATCCAGAACCACCCAATCCTTTTCACTACCTTCCTCATCAGGACGTTTGCTTTTTTCATTATTCATTATAAGTATGTGTTTATAGCTACATCAGCCACAAAAACACCATATTATAGCACACTCTCAAGAAACAACGAATCCTCAAAAAAACACGAGCCTAAGCCCGTGTTTTTATAAACTCTCTACTCTCCGCACTTGGGGCAGTCGCCCTGAAGAAGTTGACGCAATGCCTGCGGGTTAGGGATTTCGTACCTGACCGTTGCCGGGTCATACACATGTCCACAGTAGCGACAGCATTCCCAACCTTTGGGCATGTCTGCTGGGGGTTCGTAATACCGAGAGGCGCTACTATTTGAACCAACAGGTTGAGGTTTGGGGGCGTGCTTACGCTTGGAAGTCCAAAACCAATAGCCGATCAAAACGATTACAAGGAACAGAAAATAGTACATGATTACTCCTCATATCGTGCCCTCGAGAGGACAGATATCTAGTTTGGATTGTTATTGGCCTGAGCCAAAGCGATACGATACTCAGTATGATACCATGCTATAGGTTAAATGTCAACCCTAAGCAACCTATCTCAATCTCGACAGGAGCCGGCACACTCAAGGCAGATTTGGCCGCCTCAGCAGCATACATCATCGGATAGATAGGCCCCGACCCACTCTCATTTATCGATACCACTCTTCCCAACTTAGCTCCACTAGCCGCCGCCATCGCCTCGGCCTTTTTTCTTGCGTCAGCCACCGCCAATCCCATCAGCTTATCATCAGCTTTGACACTTGTGTCCAATTGAAAATTTGGCCCATACACATTTGTGGCACCACTGGCATTCAGTAGGTCTGCCAGCTGTCCAGCCTTCTCCACCTCTCTAAGAGTAATCTCTATTGTATTATTCGCACTCCATTGGCCCATCACCACCTTGCCGGGGCGTGGAGGATAGATCAACGTCTCACCTTGTTCTTGTGTTTGATAAGTGTTTATTTGTTGAGTTTTGATATCGTCATCTTTAACCCCAAGTCCTTTAACTAACTTAATTATTTCTGTCATCTTCTTGTTTACTTCATTTACCGCCATCTCCTTATCGTCGTTGAAGGCCTGTACCCCAGCCGAAAACATCGCAATTTGATTTTTTTCATCAGACTCCGCGTAGCCGGACACGGTCACCATGGCTTCATTTTTCATCACGATCTTTCCCCAAGTAATATCTCCCCAAGGGAAAAAGTACAAAGCTCCCAGCACCATCAGTCCACCCAAAACCCACTTAATAAACCTGTCAAGTTCTTCTTTTGTCATACCCTTACTCTATCAATTTTCACTCATATCGTCAAATTCTATTCGGTGTAAAATACCCCCAAGAACCTTAAACCCGGAGGAATAATGTCGGACCATATTCAAAGGTACAAGCTCGTATTGTCAATCATGTTCTCGACAGAGACGGACCTGAATAACGCAATTGCCACTTTCAATTCCTGGTGCCAGACACATAAAGAGTCCAAAAAACAATATGGTTTCATTAGGACCGGACAACTCTTAGGAGAACTTTTTTTAATCTCATCCGAACAGATCCAAACTTGGACTCTCCATCCTCTGATTACTGCCCTGGAAATTAGTGGGCTAGTTCACGTAATCAAATCAACCTCTTCCTTGATAAAAAAACTTCCTCATCGCACCTCATAGCCATATAAGACTGAACCCATTCTGAATCCCGTGAACCCCACGGGATTTTTTCCTACACAAATTTTTCCATTTCGTAAAAATCTTCAATTACATATGTTGCTCTCAAATTCATCTGTTTTCTTTCATCATAGAATTCTTTGTATCTTTTGGGGAAATATAGTCCGGTGTCCACACCCGCTCTCCTTCCGGCCACAACATCTTTTTCGTTGTCTCCCACCATTATGGCCATTTCCGATTTTCCTCGCATCAACCTCAAGGCTTTCAAGATTCCTTCTGGATCGGGTTTTACATACTCTACATCCTCTTTTCCCAAGAAGACATCCACCATATCCCGCAACCCATTTGCCCTCAAGGCTTCTTTTACCCATTTTTTTCTGGAGGCTGTCACCACTCCAATTTTCCCTCCGTTTTTCTTTATTTGGTTGAGTAGCTCAAACACACCAGGATTTAGTTTCACACTGTTGAGTTTGTCCAGCACTTCTGTCTCCAGTTCTACAAAAAACTTCTCCCTGTCACTTATCCCCAATCTTTCCGGCCCTCCCCAATCTCCAATCACCTCAGTACCAATTGTTTCATTGGTAACGACAATTCCGTGGTTCGCAAAAATCTTTATAAATCCTGCAAACCAGATGGGTAACGTATCCGCCAAACTTCCATCCCAATCAAACAAAAAATATTTATACTTCATATCATTACATTTTACTCATATAATAATAGTAGCTTAGATAAGACACGTACGAACCCCATGAACAAAGAACCGCAAGACGAACACAATCAAGTTAGAGAATCCCCTCAAGCAACGATTCACAGACTTCAAGTAGAACTAGAAATTGCCAAGAAAGAAATTGCTTCACTTAAGAGTCTCTCGACCAAAGACACTCTAACCAAAGTTGATAACTTACGTAAGTTTAACGAAGATCTCCCGAAAAAGATTGTTGAGGCCTATCGTAACAAAGGAAAGCTCGTTATCATTATGTTCGACATAGATAATTTTAAAGAAATAAATGATACCTACAAACACGGATGGGGAGACCAAATCTTAATCAAGCTGACTCAAACAATCAGTTCCATTAAACGTGACAGTGACACTTTTGCTAGAACGGGTGGTGAGGAATTTTTCCTTATCTTTGAAGAACCGGGCGATGCAGATTTGAGCAACTTTAACATGTCGCGGTACCAAGATGCAATCAGCCATATAGGCAGGTCGCCGGATGACGATGCTGGGCCACTTACCATCAGTATCGGCGCCGTGATTATTGATTTTTCCACAGTAGATCCAAGGAGGGGGTATCCCGGAATCGACCCTGACCAAGTCAAATCTGTAGCCGACGAAAATATGTACACATCAAAGAAAGCCGGAAAGAACAGACTCACGGTCTCCTATATGCAACCGGAATAGATTTTATTTATTCACCCCAACAAGGTATTTCTTGTAGACAAACCGTGCTAACAAAATTAGACCCAAAACAATCAACATCACCGGCAAGTAAACCACTCCCCAGATAATTACATCCGCCACCGACCTCAAGGCACCAATCATCGATCTAACGGCCGTCTTAAACACTACCATCGGTCGCCACACGCTATCTGGAGCGTAAGGCAAAGCAAGTTCGTCCGTAGAAAGACTCACAGAAATTCTGGTCAGTTTCGACGTTTGTTCCAGATATTTTTGTTGACCTTTCAAACCATCAATCTGCTCCTGGATGTTGTTTATCTGCATTTGAACCTCCATCAGATCCTGTACCTTCACAGCCTGATCCAAAATTACCTCCATCTTCGTCTTTACCCTCTCCAGATTAGCGATTCTCGCTTCAGCATCCACATATTGATCCGTTACATCATTTCCAAACACTTTTTCGGAGACCACTCGAACTCCAATTGTTCTGATTTTATCCAAAGAGTCTTCTCTTTTTTCGGTAGGCACTCTTAGAGATATATGCCCGCTGGCGGCACCTTCCGGTTTTGTTAATGACTTGTCGACCATAAATCCACCCATATCTACTGCAATTTTCTCTATCCCCTTTATCGATTCCGAAACATCCTTAACCAGCATCGACATATTTGTATCCTGAATCACCATTCTTTGGCTTGACTCCACGGGTGGCACCTCCCGAACGATTCCACCATATTTTCCATTCGATATCGCCATATCACTTGAGGGATAGCTCATAGAAATTCCCGCATTCTCTATGCCTTGACTACGAAGTTCAGCCATGGGTGAAGCTCCTTTTCCCAAAAGAACAATTATTACAATCCCAAGAATTATTACCAACCAGTTACTCTTTATCCAAGAGAATATATTCATAAATCTACTCTAACACAAAATCTCCTTGACTATTTCTATCTATCCTTGTCCAAATAAGTTGGAGTTATTTCAAGTCTCCGCAAGCGGTATACACCGAAGATTTTTCCACCGACTCGTGAACATTAACTGCCAATGGCAGATCAGCAAACAAATCTTCAATTTTTACAGCCACAACGGTTTCCGATTTTCCGTTAATTACGTTGTTCAACGGGTACTTAACCGCTCCTGGAGTTGGACATTTCCCCAGATGAATGTGGGATGGTTGAGATGAAGCGAATTTTTTACCCACCAAAGACAGGATAATTTTCGTCTTGTCTCCATCACCTTGAAAAACTGCCGTACCGCTCTGACCAGAAACACCTACTTGTTCCAGCACTATTGTTTTTGGTGGCACAGTCGGCACCGGTGATATTGAAACTGTCGGAGTTCCCGTACCCACCACTGCTGTTTCTGCCTCGGGATTAACAATTGTTGCCGGAACCTTCGGCCAAAGCATCCAACCAACTAGAACTACTAACACCAAGACCAATACCCACAAAGCGTTCTTAGACATAGTTTTGTGTAATAATAATTACTTTAATCGTTGCAAAAATAATATTAATTGTCAACTATTTCAAAGGTACAATACCTTATGGAAATAATTTGCCTCAAGGTCGGCTCCATGGGGACCAATTGCTACTTGGTTTCGGACGAGAAAACCAAGGAGGCCATCATAATTGACCCGGGCGAAGAGGGTGACTTTATCAGTACCAATATATTAGAAAACAAACTCATCCCCAAAGCCATCCTTCTCACCCATGGTCACTTCGACCACTGTCTGGCCGCTCTCGAATTAAAATTAAACTTCAATATTCCCATCTATCTCCACCAAGAAGATCTCTTTCTCTACCAAAAAGCCCACAAGTCATCCTCCTTCTGGTCAAAACACGCTCACAACTCCATTGTCATTCCCGCGAAGGCGGGAATCCATTCAATTGATTCAACCTTTCTTCCACTCCCCATCGACCACTTCCTCGTCGACAACGAAGTCACACCCCCGGCTCAGTCTGTCTTTACTCGCCCGGTATCCTCCTCACCGGCGATACCTTATTCGCTAATGGGGTTGGTCGTACCGATCTCTCCTACTCCTCCTCCACCGATCTCCACCAATCCCTTTCACACCTGAGATCTGAGATCCAAGATCAAAGATCTACTCTTATTTATCCCGGCCACGAGGACTACGGTATCTATTCGCACATAGGCTGAACACTGTCCTGTAATATGCTATAATAGCCCGTTCAACGCTTTCCAAAGCACGCTAAAAAAAGTTAAGATTCAGATCCGCCTCATTAGGAGTAATAAAAATGGAAAAAGTCTCACAATCGTGGGTATTAGAGCTGTTAAAAGAGTTGCGATCTAAAACCAAGCAGACGCTTGGTATTGCCGAAAACGAATCTTCACCCATGGGAATGGTAACATTCGAAATGCCGTCATCAATCTGGATATTCGAAGAGAGTAACCCTGATGGCTCTATCTTCGAGTTTAATCCAGATAAAAAAACGCCTTGCTTTAAATGTAATCTCAAAAAGCATCCGAGCCTCAGGGAGCTCCTCGCTCGTCACTGCCCTACCACAGATTATCAAATCACCGATCCCTGGGAAGTTGGAAGAAAAAAGAAAGAAAAAATTCAAAAACTCGAAGCGAAAAAAGCAGAACTGTGGAAGCAACACGAAAAAATCGCCGATGAGCACGACCGACTTGCCGATGAAATAAGCAAGCTGAGACGTTCCTAGCACTCAAAGACACTCTCCGGAGTGTCTTTTTTAGTGCCCAGACCTGACTAGGTCACGATACATATGGCACTCTGGCCATATATCTAAATGAGATTAAGATGGACTCTTCCAATCCTTAAACATGAAGCGTATCGTCGCTTCA
>Ga0075810_132_pt1 | contig 8205 bp, 10 predicted proteins | sample RifGroC2_FD_68270 | JGI IMG/M metagenome (GOLD analysis project Ga0075810, IMG submission 68270) | Microgenomates (Collierbacteria) bacterium GW2011_GWC2_44_30
CTCATCCCGGCCGTTGTGGAAGAAGTCTTCAAGGCTAAACGTCGAAAGTAGTTTGTCCCTAGTCCCGCATGGAAACATGCGGGCTTTTTTTTGGAAAAAACTACCTAACTCGAAAAGCGTGAGTAAGAGCAATCGCTACCGCGTCGGCGGCGTCGTCCGGTTTGATCTTATCTTTCAGATGAAGTATCTTTCCCACCATAAATTCCACCTGGCCTTTTTCAGCCTTTCCATAGCCCGTGAGTGCAGACTTGACCTGTAAGGGGGTGTACTGGAAAATCGGTAGATGAGCACGTTCTCCAGCCAGCAATATTACACCCCTGGCAGCAGCGACATCGATAGCAGTTTTGGCATTTTTTTCAAAAAATAAAGACTCAACAACAAAAACATCCGGGTGGTGAAGTCTGATTAATTTTTCGACAAAGTCGTAAATCTTTGACAGTCTATACGGGAGTTCAGAGTTGACTCTAGTCTCAAAACAGCCACATTCATCGAAAGAGTCAACCCCCTTGTCGTGGCTTACTATTCCCCACCCTACCCTACCTGTTCCGGGATCTATGCCTAAAATCTTCACATCTTCATTTTACACGGCTTTTGTGGTATTATAGGGCGCTTAGAACTTTGACTTTATTTAGAGGAGGTTTAGAATGTTTTGGAAACTCATTATTACGCTATTGTTAGTCGCTGTCTGCATTGTCCATGTTTGGGGAAAACTAAAGGGAAAGAAACTGACGTGGAAATTAGCACTACCCTTGGTTATTTCGCCAGTGATTTTCCCCATGGGCCTGTTTATCTACGGCTACTTCTTTTCACCGATTGTCTTTGTTCCATCTTTACTGTCTTGGAATTTCTCCTGGCAGCCAATTATCGTCTGGATGATATACCTTGTGGTTATGTTGGTTTTGCAGTGGTTCCTCATGAGGAAATTCCACGAGCGGAGTAAAAAGGCTCTAAAGCAAAAAGATATTCGGGAGATGAATGAAACCCGCAGTGATCTATGGCTGGGCTTTAAATCCGTCTTTGTAACTGCGGCTGTGGCTGGAGTCTATGAAGAAATTCTCTTCCGATTTATTATGATGACGGCGCTTTACCCGATAGTGGTCTATTTATTTCCCGTTGCGATCGTCGGCTTGATTGATTCCGTTCCGGGATGGATAGTCCTCTGGAGTAACAGTTTGGTGTCCCCGCACCTCTTTACAACCGCCTGCATCATGACCGTAATTTTTTCGTACCTTCACATCTTTATCCGAGATGAGAAAAAGAACGGAGACTTGAAGGGAATTTACCGGCTACGATTTCTAACCGTTTGGTTTCCGGCATGGCTGGATTTCATCTTTATGGTACGATTTGGTCTCCTTCCGGCTATCACTTTCCACTTCTTCGGTGACCTTTTAGGTATGGGAATGGGGATTTATTGGTATATCAAAAGATTAAGGAAAGAAATAGAAGATGGCAGTCTGGACGTTTCCTTAATTCCCGAGTGAAATATAGACCCCCGGTTCGGCCGGGGTTTTTCTTGATCTAGAGGGTTTTCATTTTCAGGTTCGCGATGGTAAAATATCTAGGTTCGATGTCGTTGGGTCAGTAGCTCAGTCGGTTAGACCTGCCTGCCCTCCTACCGGCGGGTAAACCGGCAGGCAGGGCACCTGCAAAACCTATGTTTTATGTTTACATAGTTCAAAGCAATAGTCTAAAGTCGTTCTATACCGGTATGACTGTGGATATTGATAGGCGCCTTGCTGAGCATAATGGGCACCACAAAAGCACAAGAACAACATTAATATTATCTGACTACGAATTAATCTTCTGTCAAATCGTTGATTCTAGACTAGAAGCTAGACAGCTTGAAGAATTTTTGAAATCAGGTTACGGTAGAGAAGTTCGAGATGAGATAATAGGTAGTATGGGTCAGTAGCTCAGTCGGTTAGAGCACCTGCCTTTTAAGCAGGGTGTCGCGGGTTCGAGTCCCGCCTGACCCACTATTTCATCCTTTTCACCCTTGTGGTGATAAAGGTGAAATAATTGTTCTTTGAGGGACTCGAAAGTCGGAAGCAGTTTCGTGACGAACTCGCTGAGACAGGTCTCAAAAAATTTTCGATAGAAAATTACTTTGAGGAGTCCCGCAATATATTATTGGCCCCGTCGTCTAGCGGTTAGGACGTCAGGTTTTCATCCTGAATATCGCGGGTTCGAGTCCCGCCGGGGTCACCTCAAAGAAGTTTCGCCCAGATTCCTGGGATATCGCCCGTGCGCCCGCCCACGCACGGAGCGATGCGAAGGGCTTTTTTAACTCTCCTGTAAGTTGTTTATCTTTCAAAAAGTAGTTCGAGCCGATGTTTTTAGCGAAGATTCGCAAATCTTCGCTAGGGGTATCCGGTCGCGCGACTTTTTGCGCCTGTAGGGCGCAATGTACGAAATCGGTCATGGGTTCGAGCCAACTCGAACCCCCGCCGTTAATTTTGGCTATCTTGCTTTCAAGATTTTGTTTGGATGTAAACAATTCGTTTTTCTTTTGCTTGTATGTCTGAGAGTCGATAGTGCCGTCAAGATAGCTATCAAGAAGAAGGTTGAGTTTGCCATCTGTCGTTTGTATTTCAGACTTAAATGTTGCTAATGATGTGTCCGCAGATTTCTGATCCAAGACTCTATCTCGCTCGAGCCAGTTGAGCCAGTTTTTTCTCCATGCTTGGGGAAGTGTGGCAGAAGAAACAAAACCAATGAGTTGATCTTTGAGTTTTGTTTCTGAAAGATACAGCTGAGAACAGGGTTTAAGCTTTTTGGTGCAACGGTAATATTTGAAAATTTGTGTGCCACCATATTTGTAGTGTTTAGTATGTGTCTCAGCTGTAATACAGGCGCCACACTCTCCACAACGCATGAGACCAGAAAAAGCAAAGTCATGAGACTTGAATTTCGAGACACCTTTGTATTCAATTTTCGTCTTTACTGTATTAAAGAGTTTTCTCGAAATGAATATCTCGTGTTTGCCTTCGAAATATTCGCCGTTAAAGTGCATGATGCCGATATAGAACTGGTTGGTGAGCATGGTATGGACACGAGTGATGTTTACTTTTTGTCCATTTCTTTTGGTAATACCTCCGCGATACAAGAGATTTACTATATCGGTGAAGGAAACTTTTTCTTTGGCGAATGTTTCGAAGGCTTTCTTCACGACTTTGGATTTTTCTTGGTCTAGCTCAATGCCTTTGGTTAATTTATTGTTTAGGTAGCCATAAGGAGCTTGAGAAGGCCAGACGCCATTTCTGATTTTTTGGCGGAGACCTCGTTTGACATTTTCACTAAGATTGTCGACATAATATTTACTTTGACCGAAAGCGAGGTTGAGCATAAATTTTCCTTGCGGAGTGTTATCGAACCAGAAGGAAGGAAACTTGAGGTCAAGGAGCTTGCCGGTGTCGAGCAGATAGATGAGGTATCCGCCATCGATACTATTTCTGGCTAACCGATCAGGGTGCCAGGAAAGAATGGCGTCTGCTTCGCCACTTTCGATTTTGGAGAGGACTTCTTTAAAAACTGGTCTGCCAGGACTTTTGGCAGTCTTAGATTCCGAGAAAGTGGCGACGATCTCAAGCTTTTCCCTTATGGCGAACTCCATGAGTTCAGCAATCTGCGCTTCTATGGACAAGACTTGTTTGTCTTTCTCATCGGTACTCTTTCGACAGTACAAAATATATTTCACTCTATAATCATTTAACCATATATTTCCCGAAAGAGTACAGTAAGACAAATCTAGTCTTGTTCCCCGTTTTGCGTTGGCGGTTCTTTTTCTTTTTGAAAGTAAGCAACTTAAAAGCCCTTCGCATCGCTCCGTGCGTGGGCGGGCGCACGGGCGATATCCCAGGAATCTGGGCGAAACTTCTTTGAGGTGAGGTGTTATAACGAAGTTCGGACCTATTTTCAACAAAACTTCTAATTATTGGCTCACCGCTCGGCAAAATTGCCTCGCGGTTCGCCAAACCCGCCTGCTCCGCCAAAGGCGGATAGACTCCAACATCGGCTCGAACGGCACCACCGCAGTGGTGCAAAAATAACCGCCAACGCAAAACTAGAAATTAACCTATAATTATGATTGTAATCTTTTCCTTCTGCCCGTTTCGTAAAAGGAAAGTGCTGTAATAATATATGCAAGACTTAGCCACCATCCTATTGAATATAGATATGATAAAAAAATAATTGATCCAAATAAGTTAAACCCAACCACCATCCCATCAGGAATTGTTTCTAGAAATTTGTTTAGCTTATTCATCCCTAATTTTTATCTCTTCTCACATTTATGAGACTAATTTTTTGTTTTGTATTTTTGAACTCTCTGATCTCCATCTCCCAGTGTTAATGTAATCGGTTCGTCTTGTGTTCCAACACAAAACTCAGATTTATTATCGATAGTGTGTCTAATGTTTGTTACTGTTTTAGAGCGTCGATTAAGCGTGAGTTGATACTCAACACATTTAAATTCGTTTGGTTTCGTAATAACAGCGTCGTCACCCCAAGTCTCAATCTCATATAATTCCGATGATACTGAGAGATAGTTGCCTTCACTAAGTTCCGCAGTGTAAGAGAAACAGTGTCCAAGTTGCCTAAAACATTCAATTTCGACTGTCTGAAGAGGATTCGCTAGATCTGAAGTTGGACTAACCCACGATCCATGTGCTGTTACTAAGCCGTCAACTTCACTAAAACCGTAATTGCTCATAAAAACCATGTTAATTGGGGTGGATAGTCTGATCCAGAGAATACTCCCCAAGAAAGCGATTGTCAGGAGGGCTATGAGAAACTTGATTTTTTTAGAAGTCTTATATACCACAGTGATTTCTGTTTTTGCGTTCATAGCTTTATTTTACACCTCAGTCACTTTGATGCGAAGGGCTTTTAGTTGTTTACTTTCTAAAAAGAAAAGAGTAAGTCGCATAAAAATATTTGGCTACCATTTGTTCACGACTTTAAGCAAGTTATCAGTTGCGTCTTTGGCAATACTTTGTAGCTTTTGGCAAAATTTAACATTTTCCTGTGTAGCTGGTGTAGTATTTTGAAGTAAAGAGTTAAGGTTCCAACTGCTGATAAGCTCGTTATAAAAAGCCAAAGCATCCCTGTTTTGTCGTTCAATCAGCCTGGAAATAAAATATACATATTCGATATTTCTAGGGGTTACACTCCATCCATGAGTTGATCCTTCCGTACAGATCTTTATGACTTCAATAGCTAAAGATCTTCTGTCTTTGAATTTAGTTACCCACTTGAAATGTAAGGTATTAAGTAAATGATTGAAGACTAATTCTACAAGTTTATATGCTGTCACAACACCAGCTGTAGCGGCGACTGAGTAAAGTGCTAGATTAAGAAACACTCGAAAATTAAAATCAATAATTATTGAAACTAAGGAATTATTTACTATTGATGCTGAAACTGATGATTCCATTCTATAATTTTACAACTTTACCTTTGTATGCTGCTAAACACCTAAACCTATCTAATAATTTAATAAGAATATAATGTGATTATGTGCAAAGTTGCCGAACAAGATTCTAGATCAAAGCCTCTCTTACACTACAGAAAAATAAAAATATCTCTGAAGACATTTATTACGTCTGCGCTTGTGATATTTATAACAGTAGCTATGTGGGGTACGTTTTTGAGAGAGAGATTCCTTACATATACCCTGAAGTTAAAATATGAACAGGTTGAATATCTCTTAAAAGCCAATAATGTAAGGGTTGTCGGACTGTTTTCACCAAAGTACATAAAAGACTTTGTGGGAAAGGGTGACTATAAACTTGGTGAGGAGACCTTGCTGAATTTGTTCAAAAAACAGAGAAAACCTGCTTTGACCACCTACGAGATTAAGAGTATTAGGATTGAGAAAAATACAGGATATGTCACTAGAGTAAAAGTTACATGTTACTCTGACAAGTGTGACGGAGATGATAAGAAAACAGTTGATGGTGATATTAGATTTACACTGATAGGTGGAAAGTGGTATTGGGATCCATCTGCTGACCAGCAAGTTGTCAAGACGGAAAATACTATTCAGGCCTGGTATGACAGAGTTAGCTCTGGGGTTACAAACTACTGCACCAAAGAAAAAGCGTATAAGCTTGAACCAGAGTTCGATAGGGCAACTAGTCTTGTGGTTCAAAGACTAATAGACAAGACTGATATTGAAGCTTGGGATTCTGGTAAAGATCCGTCAACCAATAATGCTTTCCTGTGGTTATACGCAAATAAAAACTGTCTTGACGTGTCATACGCGAGTTCAGTTGAAGAAATGTCTGGAGCAGAAGGGCTATTTTACTTTACGAATGAATTTTCAAATCGAGAAAGGTTAAGAATTTTAGTGTCACCATTATACAAAGAACAAGATGATTTGCTAACAGCAACACTTTTATCACACGAATTTACTCACGCAATTCAATTCATGTTTGAGGATACTCAGAGAACTGAACTTTCAAAGTGTTATGCTGAGACCGATAAGGACTTTTGTTCTCAGCTAGAGCAAGAGCTTAAGCCTCATACGTGCATATTCAAAGAAGGTGAGGCCTTTATGAATGAGATTAACTTTTTGTATAGTCTTAAAAAGGTTGAGCAGGACTCAATTTTGCTCAGGGCAAAAAATTCATATATATCAAATGATCCTCAAGTTAGAGGTACTGTTTTAATGTGGGGATATGTTGCGTCTTTAATCTCAAGTGGTAAATGTTCTCTTAATGACCAAAATTGTTACAAAGAAGGAATTGCTGAAATGTTGTCGACGACTCCGGGATATAAGAAGCAGTGTGGTCTTTAGACGGTACTTTCTTTTTATTCTGTAGTTAATTCTGCAGAATCACCTTTTTTGATTTCAGAAATAACAATTTTATCAACTTCGCTTTTTTTGTATTCTTTATCGGCCGCGATGTTTAAGAAATAGTTCTTTGTCTTGTTTTTAGAATAAATATATATGTTTATTGAGGGTTTTGAGTTGTAATTTTTTCGACTGTAATGTTTGTTCCATTGATATACATTTTTAATAACTTGCCAAATCAAGTTTGTTAATAATCCTGATGTGATTGCTTCTTGTGTAGTATCTATACTAAGGTACGCGAGAATATGGTTAATTATTTCACCAACTCCACCACCCAGTTCTGGAACACGATATTTGAACCCAAGTCTTTCGAGCTGTGCTGACAATTCTCTATCAGCCAACTTTTTATACGCTTTAGGGTAATTAGGAACGAAATAATACTTATTCATAAATGATCTATGTGATCGTATTGTTTAACATTTATTATCCATGTTATTCTAATTATTGGACGAGAGACCTGGTTCTCTCCATCCAACATAACTACTTTTTCTTACGCTTTCGATCTCGTGCTTGTGTTAGTGCACTTGCTGAGACCGATTTTATTGGCTTTGACTTCGACTTGCGTAGAAGCTTAGATGCTTTTTCCGCAACTCTTGGTGAAGTTTTTTCGTTTTTTGCCATAGATTAAATACTATCGGCAGGATAATAATATTTTCGTCAATTTCTTCTCTACTTCTCTCAGACCAGGCATTGATTAGCTTCAATTAATTGGCTGGCTCTTGGAGCCTGCCTACAAAAGTTGAGACAATCTTATGTATTCAATATTTGTGCCTGCGAAGCAGGCACTTTGGCCGATAGGCCAAATGCTGTCTCAATTCTTAAATATCAGCTAGTAAAATGGCCTCCTAACTAGCTGATATTTTATGGCGAAATTGGTAATTTGAGCCATATTTGAGAAAGCTTCGCCACAATCACTGGATGTGAAGTTGTGGCGAACATATTTGTGGAGTGAGATTGCCACAGCTCGAGTACGAGATTCGCAATGACGAGAGATGAGGCAATAAATCCCGACCGAAATGGAGTTGCGAAGCTTCGACTTTGAGGTCGGGATACCGAATTCGTATGACCTCACCGACAACCGCAGTTGGAGGGACCAGCCTGCCGGCAGGCAGGGGTGTCGCGCGACTGGTATACCCCGACGGCAGGCGGGGTTGGCGAACCGCGAGGCAATTTTGCCGAGCGGTGAGCCAATAATTAGAAGTTTTGTTGAAAATAGGTCCGAACTTCGTTATAACACCTCACAAAAAACTCTCCTGCATACTAAAAGTTAGTCATGAGGGCAGATAGTGAGTGTTGAATTTTTTCTAGGTTACTTGTAAGTTGCACCTGAACCTCTTCAGGGTCGACTC
>Ga0075810_142_pt1 | contig 6231 bp, 8 predicted proteins | sample RifGroC2_FD_68270 | JGI IMG/M metagenome (GOLD analysis project Ga0075810, IMG submission 68270) | Microgenomates (Collierbacteria) bacterium GW2011_GWC2_44_30
GGGGAATCAAGGTGGAGGAATTAACTAAAAAATCCATTTCACAAAACTCTGCGTGACCGGTGATGTATTCAACCGGTTTTTCACCGAAAGTGTTTGGGTCCGGATCGGGGAAGCCAAATTTCTTTAGATGATTAAGCTCGTACGGAGAAAATTGACGCTTGGGCATTTTGATATCTTAGTTTAAGGAGTGGTGAAGGTGTATGCGGAAGTGTTTATCGTTTTTACGCCAGTATCGATTGAGATGGCGTATATATATTGTGTACCGGAGGTTAGCCCTTCTACACTAAGAAGATGGTTGTTTTGGGGGGCGGGCGAAACTTCGTAGGTTTTGATCTGGCCTTTGGTAAAACGGATGGTAGTCTTTACAGGTTTTTGGGTAGAAAAAGAAATTAGAACTTGAGTGGGAGAAATGGGGGTGACAAGAGGAGGAGTGAGAATCTCCGAAGCCTTGATTCGAGTCTCCTGGGTGGAGCTAACTTGTTCTAGGATAGGAAAAAATGATTAAAACGGGAATCAAAACGGCAAAAGCTGACTTCAGAGGAATCCCCCAGAGCTTGTGGTAATAAATTTTGGATTGTTGGGCCTGCTTAAAAAGAAAGAGCTGGTTTTTTGGAAAAAAATCTCCATGATTGTTGGGACAAGTAAAAACGGTGACCGTTTGGGGAACGGAGTCGTCTTTGATTCCGGGCATGGTTTGGCCACACTTAGAACATACGGGTGTTTCGATTGGTGTGGTGCGATTTTTGGGAATAACCGAGTCTACATTCCTGGCTGTTTCGAGGGTGAGAAAATTTGCAAGATAAGGTTCGACAAGATGACCACCACAACTGAGACATTCTTCGATGGAATGAGGATGTCCATCCGAAGTTTCGATTTCGAGGGTGGAGAGAGATTGATGGCAATGTGGGCAGTCCATATATTCATTCTAGCAAATAAAGAAGGTTCAATTCCTATTTTATTGGTTCGAAGTCCGCCAAAAACCGTACTCCCGCGTAACTATCTCGCCCGCCAATGGCGGGTTCCCTTCGGCTCGTCCCGCGGAGCATACCTGGGATTTCGAAGAAATACTTCTCAATATGCGCATGGTCCGTGCGGTTTATTGGCTAGACTTCTGCACCATGTTTAAAATAGAAATTATAATCTATCTGGTAAACTGAAATGTATGAAGTTGAAATTTTTAGGGGCAGCAAAGACAGTGACGGGATCGAACTTTTTTCTCACTGGTGTAAACACGGGTTTGATGGTGGATTTTGGAATGTTTCAAGGGAAGCCGGAGGAGGTGGGTTTGAATACGATTAAACCGGACATCGACTTTGGTGCGCTTTCGGCAGTACTTTTGACACATGCACACCTGGATCATTGTGGAAGACTACCCCTTTTGGCTCAGTATGGGTTCAAGGGGCCGATTTTTATGACTGAAGCAACGAAGGCGCTAGCCGAGCTTGTTCTTTACGATGCGGCCAAAATAGCCAAAGAAGCCGAAGCGAAGTCGGTTCTTTATACGGATGAAGATGTGGAAGTGATATTGAAGCAGGTATCGCTCGTCGAGTATGACAAGCGTTTTGACGTGGGCGACTTTACCGTTACCTTCCTTGATGCCGGCCACATCTTGGGATCGGCTAGCATCATAGTGGAAGAGAGAACGACAGGTAAGAGCGTAGCCTTTAGTGGTGATTTGGGAAATACTCCTGAGCCATTGCTTTCACCGACTGAATTTGTTACTAAGGCAAATATGGCGGTAGTAGAGTCTACCTACGGAGATGAGGTGCACGGACCAAGAGAGGAGATGGAGGATTTGGCAAAGATTATTAACAAAGCCGAAACAAACAAGGGAACGGTTCTTATTCCCTCGTTTTCGATTGAGAGAGCGCAAGAGCTTTTGTTTATTTTTGATCAACTCAAGAAAGATGGAAGAATGGACGTTAAGACACCGGTTTTTTTGGATAGCCCGATGGCAATCAGAGCGACAATGATCTTCAAAGATTTTCCGATTTTGTATAGCAAGAAGCTTAAGGATCAGGTAAAAACGGATGATCCGTTTGATTTTTCTGGATTGATGATCTGTGACACCATGGAAAAAAGTAAACAAATCAAAAATTATGATGGCGTAAAGGTGATCGTGGCAGGCAGTGGAATGATGAGTGGGGGACGAGTGATTCACCATGCCGTAAACTATTTGGGAGAGTCCAATACACAGCTAGTGATGGTGGGATATCAAGCCGAGGGGACCCTAGGAAGGGAAATCTTGGATGGAAACAGGAGAATAAATATTTGGGGTAATTGGATTACTATTAATGCCGAAGTGTTGGAAATAAAAACTATGAGTGCTCACGCGGATCAGGGACAGGTGCTTTTATGGTTAAAGAAGATTGATGGCCTAGAGGAAGTAGCCTTGATCCATGGCGAGGAGTTACCCAGGTTAGTCCTGAGTGAGAAAATTCATCAGGATCTTCCAGATGTTAAAGTAGTATTACCGGTAGTAAATCAAGAAATTGACCTAAAACTCTAAATGAAAAAATTTCTATATATAGTATGGGGAATATTATTATTTTTTTCTGTTGGCGTTGTGTTTGCACAAGACCTGATTCTAACCAGAGTGGGTGTATTGTCTACCGTTGGAGTAGATTACTCAAATATCAGCTATTTTGGAGCCATACCGGCATTTGAAGGAATAGCGTCGCCTTCTTCAATCGTCTATGTAAAAATAAAAACGTCTACAGACGCGACTTTGGCGGCCAGTCCAAGCGGTAGTTGGCAGTTTATTCCGGGAGTATTGGATCCGGGAAGTAGTCTGGTGGTGATTACTTCCGGTCTTCAATCGATTACTTTTAGCCTGAACTTCAACGCAACCCCGGCGGCTACTCCAACAGCCACTCCCACAGCGACCCCGACAGAATTGCCGGCCACAGGAGTATGGGAGTATTACCTGCCGATTATCGGGATGGGATTGGTAATTTTCTTCTTCGGGAAATTTCTTAAAAAACAGATGTTGTTTTGGGAAGGCAGGAAAAGAAGTTAAGAGTTTCTTGGGTATTAGTTCTGTGATCTATGGCAAAATACTGAGAGAAATGGTTTAATTAGGGTTCAAATGACACAAAAAGGGAACAGAGTTGAAGTGGTTTATGATATCGAGACAAAAAATTTTTTCAACGATACAGATTTGAGGAACCCTGAGGATTTGGGGATTTCGGTAGTGTCTGCTTATAGAAGGGAAATGGATGATGACTTGAGAGAAGTTTTCGGTGAGATGAAGAGTTTTTGGACGCCAGAGGCACTTACCGTGGTGGGAGCCGAAGAGTTCATTTTTGACCACATGTGGGAATGGTTTGAAGAGGCAGATAGGATAATCGGATACAACTCTTTTGGCTTTGATAATCCGGCCATGAATGGAATTTACGAAAAAGGAGATTTTACTAAATTGAAACATTTTGATGTACTTGACGAGATTAGAAAGTCTTTCGGACACAGGGTAAAACTGGATAGTGTGGCGAAGGAAACTCTTGGTCAAGGAAAGATCGCCGGAGGAGCGGATGCGGTGATGTGGTGGGCGAAGGGCGATCCTGAAAGCTTGGCCAATCTGAAAAAATATTGTGAAATGGATGTGAAAGTAACCAAAGGAGTATATGACTACGGAATGAAGAACAAGAGATTGAAGTTCAAGGACAAATGGAATGAACTGCGGGAAATTGAGGTGGACTTTTCTTATCCAGCCGATGTAATTGTTTCGCCACCGGCAGAAGTTCAGATGGGCTTGTTCTAATGAACTGATACACTAAATATAATGCATGATACCAAGAAAGTAGCCGTGTGCGTGATTTTTGATGATTTTGGACGAATACTGTTACAAAGACCAAGTGATTTAAAAAACTTTGGTGAATACCAAATGGCTTGGTATCCTCCCACTGGGCATGTTAAAGAGGGGGAAACGATCGAGCAAGCACTGGTAAGAGAGGCGTATGAGGAATTGAATATTATTATTAAGCCTGTCGAACTAATTTCTGAATGGGAGCAGGATGTTCCTGGAGAGATTGCGTACTGGTGGAAGTGTAGGATCATAGGCGGGGAAATAATGGATGGGGAAGAAATTGGTGAGCACAGGTATTTCACCCTCGATGAGGCTAAAAAAATTAAAATGTGGCCAGCAGAGAAAAAGTTTTTTCAGAAGTTTTTCTGGAAGAAAACAGAGTAAGGATATCGATTTTCTGAATAGAGCTATAATATGGTATGACAGAAAAACTTAGTATGTCGGATAAAATTAAAGAAGTGTGGAAACAGACTGAAAGGGAGATAGTTGAAACTGAGGGAGATTTGGAGTTTGCGTTCTTGGAAATGATGTTGGATTTCTTACCTCCAGAATTAGTTGCTGATATGGAGGAGAAATGGACAGAGGTAATTCCATATGATGAGAATGAGCTTGAGGGAAGAGATATAGTTGAACTACCAGAATTGGATGAAATTATGATCATGACGAGGGAGGTAAGAGATGACGAGTTATATTATGCGATGTGGAAGAAAATTTGAGAGGGCGGGAGTCAAAAGTTGACAGAAAAAAGATACTTGGAGTATAATAGTCCAAGTATATGTTTACGCTCACAAAAAAGGCTGATTACGGAATGGCACTCTTGTCTGTGCTCGCTAAACGTGGCCGGGGAGGCAGGGTTTCGCTTAAGTATTTGAGTGAATTAGGCTTGCCCAGAGCGTTTATGGCCAAAATAGCCATTTCTTTGGTCGAGGCGGGAATTTTGAACTCAAAAGAAGGTAAGGGAGGTGGATTTAGTCTGAATTACGAACCGAAAGAGATCCAAGTCAAAGAAGCTTTGGAAGCCATCGAGGGTGAGGTGGCTCCGGTGGCCTGTGAGAGCTGCCCCGTAGAAGGGAGCTGTGGTCAGCAAAGCTTCATGGACCGGCTCACTTTCCGCATTGAGGATATGCTGGCAGAATATACTTTGGAGGATTTGATTACATAATTATTTATATAGATTGCCACGCCCCGCTATGGCGGGGCTCGCAATGACAATTTGAGGGTTTGACAAATCAAACCCTTACAAAACAAAATATATGTTAATAATAAAAAATTTGAAGGTAAAAATAGAAGGAAAAGAGATCTTAAAAGGGGTCGATCTCGAGGTTAAAATAGGTGAGGTGATCGCTCTGATGGGACCCAATGGGTCGGGTAAATCCAGCTTAGCCAATACCTTGATAGGGAATTCCAAATACGAGGCTGAGGCGGATGAATTAACTTTCGAAGGAACAAATCTGCTTCAGTTGAAACCTGATGAGCGGGCAAAGCTCGGGATAATGATGTCCTTCCAGTATCCGGTGGCGATCCCCGGGGTAACCGTAAGAGAAATGCTTCTGGCCTCACTGCGTGGCAGAGGGCTGATCGTGAGCGCGCTTGATCTAAAAAAACAAATTGCCGAAGAAGGGGAGAGGCTACATATAGATGAGCATTTGCTGACCAGAAGCATTAATGAGGGCTTTAGCGGGGGAGAAAAAAAGAAGCTGGAAATACTGCAGATGAGAATATTGAAACCGAAACTGCTTATTTTGGATGAAGTGGATTCGGGGCTCGACATCGACGCGCTGGCACTGATTGCCAAGAATGTAGATGAAATGGCGAAAGCCGGAATGGCAGTGCTTGTAATTACTCACTACCAAAGACTTCTAAAGTACATGGTACCGGATAGGGTGGTGGTGCTGAAAAACGGAGAGGTGGTTGATAGGGGAGGAAAGGAAATTGTGGATAAGTTAGAAGAGCAAGGCTATAAGTCATATGAGTAAAAAGACTGATAATTCAAAACTAATAGAGGATAAACTTTATCCACTAGGCCATACTGATGACGTGGAGTATTCGTTTACGGCGGAAAAAGGATTGACGGAAGGTTTGGTGAGGAAGATCTCCTCCTTGAAAAAGGAACCTGAGTGGATGCTGGAGATCCGGTTGAAGGCGTATAAAAAATATTTGGAAATGAAAATGCCGACATGGGGCGGAGACCTGTCCCCTATTGATTTTGATGATATCCGCTACTATATAAAACCAAAGAATCAGGAGGCGAAGACCTGGGCGGAAGTCCCCGAGGCTATCAAAAATACTTTTGAGAAAATTGGGGTGCCGGAAGCCGAGCGGGAACTGCTGGCAGGGGTGAAAAGCCAGTATGATTCGGAAGTGGTTTACGGGTCCCTCAAGAAAGCTCTATCGGAAAAGGGCGTGATTTTCCTCTCGATGGATGA
>Ga0075810_152_pt1 | contig 6009 bp, 7 predicted proteins | sample RifGroC2_FD_68270 | JGI IMG/M metagenome (GOLD analysis project Ga0075810, IMG submission 68270) | Microgenomates (Collierbacteria) bacterium GW2011_GWC2_44_30
AGTTGTCAATGAGCAGAGCTCCAAGCCCTAAACAATATAGGCTACTTAGTGTACTCAGTACACTTATGTTACCACTGAAATTCCCCTTGTCAAGTATCAGTTTTGAGGAAATTGATTGCCCATTGAGTTTGAGATGTAATATTTGTTATATTTTAAGTAGATGGAAATTGAAATACAGATACAAAACGTTGATCTCAAAGGAACGTTGGAGGTTCCTAAAAAGAATAATTTTTTGGTGATATTTACTCATGGAAGCGGGAGCAGTCGATACTCAAAAAGAAACAGTTTTGTGGCGAGTGAGCTTCAAAAAATGGGAATGGGAACCTTACTTTTGGATCTATTAACACCAAAAGAAGATGCGGTAACGGGAAATAGGTTTGATATTGAACTGCTGACCGAGAGACTTATTGCTGTAACCAAGTGGTGTATGGAAAATGAAAAAACCAGGAAACTTCGAATCGGATACTATGGAGCCAGCACCGGATCGGCGGCGGCGCTGTCAGCGGCGGCCTATTGGGGCACAAAAATCAAAGCGGTTGTTTCGCGAGGAGGTAGACCGGACTTGGCTGTGGATGTTTTGGATCTGATCGAATCTCCAACACTTTTGATTGTTGGTGGAGAAGATAAGCAGGTGGTGGATTACAATAGGTTCGCATATCAAAAGCTTGGTTGTATTAAAAAAATGGAAATCATCGCAGGGGCAACTCATTTGTTTGAAGAAAAAGGAGCGCTAGAAAGGGTGGCAGAAATTTCGTCTATGTGGTTTGTGAAGTATCTTTGAAAAAATTACCGGAGAAATCTGTGGAGAATGGTGTAACCTCCCAAGGATAGAAGTACCGATCCGAAAAGATTACTGACGACCGCCGTCCACATATAACGCCCAAACGGTACATGATAGACTCCGCCGGCTATGGAGACGATTTTTCCACCGACTTGAGGAATAAACCGACCGAAAATTAGAAAGATTATTGAGTCGGCAGGGAATTTGTCTAAACCGAATGGGAGATGCCGTTTTTGTTTGCTGAAATCCGCCAACGAACCGATTCCTTTACCGATGAAGTATTCTATAGCGGCGGCGAGATTGTTTCCCATCCAGGAGACAAGAATTCCAACCAGAGGACCAAAAATGGCCCCGTTCAAAATTACAATTGGGTCGGTGGGGATGGGGGTAGCGGATAGAATACCCATAAGAAGGACTGAGAATAGGGGGCCGGCGATTCCGGTGGTAGGGATCAACTTTTCCAAGGCCCGAAAATCTTGCCGGAAGTAGATGAGTAATCCGATAGGGAGGCCAAAGGTGAGTAATATTAAAAGAACATTGCGGAAAATTGTTAACACCTTGTTGCTCATGGATTATTTTATTATAGTAAAGATATCAATTAAATGAGCTGCTATTTGGCAATCTAGAAAGGGGATGGATTGCCGTGCTACGCTCGCAATGACGAATCGTTGGTAACTCCAGAATGTTACTCCATTTGCTACCCGAGACAAGATTGTGTAGAATGAAATTAGTTAATAATAAGAAAAAACATGAGAAGGCCTGCCAAAAGAAATAACAAAGGTTTGCTTGCAGCAATAGGAGCTGCGGTAATAGGAGTGGCCGCCGGAGCCGCGGCGGTATTTTTATCAAAGAAAGAAAACCGAGAGAAGGTTCAGAGAACAGTTGGCTCTGCAGTACGAAAGGGTAAGGTGGAAGTGGCCAAAGCCAAGAAAAAAGTGGTGGCTACAAAGAAGAAGTTGCTGAGAAGAAAGTAGTCCGCGGATTTTTCTTCAAGGTTTGAGAGTGATCCAAACTATGAAAGCTAGGATGATCCTGTATATGGCGAAGTAGGTGAAGTCATGGTCTTTAACGAACCGGATGAAGGTTTTTACCGCTACCGTGGCCGACAGGAAAGAAAACAAACAACCGGTAAGCAATATTAGGTATTCTTGTGGTGAGAAGTATAGTCCCGATTTTAGTAAATCATATCCGGTGGCGGCAAGCATGGTGGGTATGGCTAGGAAAAAAGAGAACTCAACAGCTTGAGATCTGGAGAGACCGGAAACAAGTCCACCAATAACGGAAATAGATTGGAAAAGACCAATCGAGAAGAGTCGGCCGACCGAAAGGCTGAGTGATTCTTTTTGTCCCAGCCGAAGTTTTTTAATTCTGTCGACAGCCAAGAGAGCCAGCCCCCCCCAAAAAAGAGCATAGACAGTGATGATCGGTCTCTCGAGAAGCACAGTTCGAATGAGCTTGTAGAGAAGTATACCAATAATGCCGGTGGGGATAAAGGCGATGAGGCTTTGCCGCCAGATTCTTATAGAAGAAAACAGATTTTTTCGATAAAGCCATACTACGGCCAGAATGGCCGCAAACTGGATTACGATGTCAAAAGTTTTTGAAAATTCCGAGCTGGCGACAGATAGATATTGTTGGGTGAGGAGGAGATGACCAGTGCTGGAAACAGGAAGAAATTCGGTGAGACCTTCGACAATAGAAAGAATGATGGCTTGGAAAATGGTCATTGAATTCTATTATACGAGGAGGGTAGTGTAACATGGAATAGATGGAAATTACCCCTTTGAAAAGATCAATTTTGGCAGAGCCTCCTTCGTTTTGGAGAATGGTGGGTCCAAGCATTATCCTTTTAGGTTTAGGGCTTGGAATTGGAGAACTAATTCTTTGGCCTTATCTGACTGCAAACTATGGTTTGGGAATTATTTGGGGAGCAGTGGCCGGAATAACCGGACAGTGGTTCATTAATTTGGAGATCAGCCGGTACACGTTGGTAACCGGAGAAAGTGTTTTTGTTGGGCTTGCCAGGAAACTTGGAAAGATAATACCATTGTGGTTTATTGTTTCAACGATTGTGCCTTGGATGTGGCCGGGAATTGTTTTGGCAGGAGCAAGACTATTTACCGTAGGAATGGGGTGGGGAAATGCGGAGACTGTGGGAGTGGTAGTCTTGCTGGTTATAGGAATGATCTTAAGTCTGGGCCCGGTACTTTACGGAACTCAAGAAAAACTAGAAAAAATTCTCTTAATCTGTGGGCTGCCCTTTGTCTTAGGACTTGCTTGGTGGTTATCCACAAAAAATGGAGTTACAAATCTAGCTTTAGGATTGATTGGAAAAGGAGAGGATTATTGGTTCTTTCCTGTAGGTTTGCAGGTGTCGGCATTTTTAGGGGCGATTGTTTTTTCGGGAGCAGGAGGAAACTTGAACTTGGGACAGTCTCAAAATATAAAAGAGAAGGGTTATGGAATGGGACATGGATCGGGAAGGATCACCAGCCTACTGACGGGAAAAAATGAAGAAATAAGACTGACCGGAAAGGATTTTGAAATAAATAGCGGTAGTTTGAAAGTATTCTTCAAATGGTGGAAACTATCCAATTTGGAACAGGGTCTAATTTTCTGGATGACCGGGGTAATTGCGATGATATCCCTATCCCTTTTGGCATACGAAACAATTTATCATAAGACCGGGGGGCTAAAAGGAGTAGATTTTGTGATTGCGGAAGCAGAAATAATTGGGCACTATACTTCCCAAATAATCGGAAAAATATTCCTAGTGGTGCTGGGTTTAATGCTTTTCGCGACCCAACTGTCTGTTTTGGGTACCACCGGAAAAATATTAGCGGAGAATTGGGCAATACTTAATTTTGAAAAATTTGAGTCCAAAAAACTCCCCAAATATTTTTACAGACTTCTTTGGGGTCAGATCGGGCTAATGCTTTTGGTTTTGGCTTTGGGATTTAAGGAGCCTCTGCAACTAGTATTAGTAAGTGCAGTACTAAACGCTTGGACCATGGTAATCTATTCTGTTTTGATTCTTTGGCTAAACTCGACAGCTCTTCACCCAAAATTAAGGCCGGCTGCATGGAGAAAAGTGGTAATTGCAGGAATGATTATCTTTCTATCCGTATTTGGAATACTGACTCTTTCTCAGACATGGGGAGGATAATAACTATTCGACGATAGAGGCCAGATCTTTTAACTTCGCCAGATTTAAAACGGTGAATTGGGTTCTTTTGGTAGAGATGATTCCTAGTTTTTGAAGTTTGCTCATCTGGACACTGGTGGTTTCTCTCGTGAGGCCGATTAAGCTGGCAACGATACGGTGAGTAGCCGGGAAGTTGACGATCAACTGACCATTTTTTACATCACCATAATCATGAACCATTTGAAGAAGAACTGAGGCAACTTTGTTTATGGCACTGCCATTGATGATGTTTCCTTGGTTGGTAAGATATAGAAGAAGTGAGCCAAAGAAGAAATCCATAATGATTGCCGATACTTTCGGATTCTTATCTATTAGCTTCTTGAACTCTTGTTTGGGAACAATGTAGATTTCGGCAGAGGTAATGGCTCGGAGATAAAGATCATTCTTGGAACTCGTATAGAAATGAATAATGGAAATTAGAAATAGTGGTTTGAAAATATTAAGAGTGTTTTCTCCAGAAGGAGCTTTGGAATATGCCCGAACGTATCCGGATTTCATAAAATAAACGCTTTCAATTTTTTCTCCCGGTTTTATGACAAGAGAGTTTTTGGCGAATTTTTTGGTGGGAAATTGTGAAAAGAATTTTTTTAGCTGTGAAAAGTCGGCTTTGGTCATGGGTGCTATTCTAGCTTTCTTCAACGTGGTTTGTCAATCCTGAAAGATGTTTCTATGACTTGGGGGTGACCCCGTAAATCACCACCTTGGTTCCTGGATTATCTTTGTTGGAGACACCGGAAGTTTTGCCTTCCGGTAGTTTGGGATCTGCCCAATTGTAGAGTATTCCGGCTTCGGAAATTTTCATGTTGACACAGCCATGTGACATGGGGTGTCCAAAATTGTTATGCCAGTAGGTACCGTGAAGGGAGAACCCCCTAGAGGCGGGAATCTGGCTGTTTCCAAAAAACATGGTGTAAGGAACGTTGGGGAGATAGTAGTAAGTGTGTAGTGCAGCAGATCCACCACTCATTTTGATGAAACGAAATTTGTTGGCTATATTAAAGGTTCCCGTGGGGGTGCGTCCCCATTTTCCGGTGGAGACCAAAAAGTCATAGATAAGCTTGTCTCCTTCGTAGGCATAAAGTCTCTGATTGGACAAATCGACATAAATGACCTTTTCACCCGTTGAGTCTCCTAACACTTTTGAAGGAATGGGGAGATCAGCGATATATGGAGGCATACTAACCGAGGAGTTGTTAAAAATTGCTTCTGACAAGGAGGGATCGTAATCCGACTGAGGTTGAAAATGATTAGTTTGGTCGGTGGCTTGAATGACAAAAAGGGAAAAAACGATGACTGCGAAACAAATTAACATTGTTTTCTTCATATATTCAGTGTAACAAATATTATGATTTTGGACTAACGGTGAGAAAACGAGGAACGCCAAAAACATCCTTTTCAATGGAAACTTGAACCGCAGGCGGTAGAGAAAAACTGTCTAGATTGTGAGTGTCGTTTATCTCTAATATGGCCACCCCTTGAAATGAAAGAAATTCGGGAAGTTGGTTCAGAAACCGATTAATGATCGTGGTTCCGTTGGCCCCACCATCTAAGGCGGAAAGCGGCTCGAAATCCTTTACTGAAGGAGATAAAGAGGAGATGGTATGGGAGGGGATATAGGGCAGATTTGCGGTGATGACATCGAACTTGATGTGGGGAAAATCGTCTAGAAGGTTTGATTTTAGAAAAAATAAGTTGACAGGTGAGGGTAATAGACGATGGGCATTCTCTGTGGCTGTTTTTAGGGCTTCGGAGGAGGTATCAGATAAATAGATAGTGTAAGGTGTCTGTTTTTTGGCCAGTCTGGAGGCGATGGATATACCGAGACAGCCGGTGCCAGTGCCGATATCGGCAATGGCCGGATGTGACAACTGATGTTTTTCGATAAACTCGGTAGCAATTTTGATAATTTTTTCGGATTCCAGGCGGGGAATCAAGGTGGAGGAATTAACTAAAAAATCCATTTCACAAAACTCTGCGTGACCGGTGATGTATTCAACCGGTTTTTCACCGAAAGTGTTTGGGT
>Ga0075810_148_pt1 | contig 5730 bp, 8 predicted proteins | sample RifGroC2_FD_68270 | JGI IMG/M metagenome (GOLD analysis project Ga0075810, IMG submission 68270) | Microgenomates (Collierbacteria) bacterium GW2011_GWC2_44_30
CAAACACTGGCTGCCAACACAGGATTTCCGGCCCAAATTCCCAAAAAAGCCATCCATAACAGAAATACAAATGAGATCATCACAACTAATCATAATACAAAAACCATCTCTGCATACACGAAAACCTTAAGTGTATCTATAATATTTTTTATCCCACAAATCTTCCTGCCGCTTCTTCATGTATTGCATCTCTCTCATAAATTCGTAATACTCCAAATGAGGTTCCATCGACCTTCTTCTAAAGTGTTCCGCCGCAATATCTTCTCCTACATACATAAAGTGCCAGCTTTCCTCCGGAGTAAACAGCTTCTGGTTTACTCCTCCCAAAAAGCTTCTAACAAAACCGAATCGGTGGGCGTTCGTGTCTAGCCACTTTCCCTCAGGAGTGCTTTCAAATCCATTACCCTCATATGGCCTCGTACCATATGATTGGAAGTCTACCGCGAGACCGGTATGGTGTTGTGACTGACCTGGTGGGGCCACGTATCCGCTAGGGACCCCATTTGTTTTCGATTTATCATATGCTTGAGCCTGCCAATCCAAATCCCGGAATCCACAATTTATTCTAAATCTCACACCGGCATTCAAAGACGCCATGGACAGAGCCATCAAGGGGTCCAAAACTGCCTCCTGTGCCAAAGCATAATCAGAGATTACCACTCCCGGCATATAGTCAATCAGTTTGATCAAGTTGGGCTCTATCTCTTCATCAATCTCTTTTTGTGTAATTTTCTGATCCGGACCCACCATACCCCATCTTTTCACCTCAGGTGGCACCTCAATCTCCGGTCCAAAAAGTTCAATTCTTCCCAAAGGCATCATCAAACCCAAAAGTCCCAAACCGCTCAATTTAAGAAATTCTCTTCTACTAAGTTCTTTTTTCGGCATTAGGGTATTGTATCGAAACTAGCCTCATATGTCAACCTATAGGACCACATGTGTAATGATTACATATCAATTATTACCCAATATACACACCCATTACTCACTCGGCAAAATAACTACAGGTCCAAAACATATCCGTCCAAGCAAAAATTATGTTTTTCTCGAACACTTGATATAATCACCCAAATGCAGAGCTCCACATCATTGTCAGGTCAAAGTCTATATTCTTTTGTCGAAAACAAAGCCACTCTTCTTTCTAGTCTCTTATACAAAAAAATTAAAAAGAGCCCCATAGAACACAGTCACTTTTCAATTATTGTCGGAAGTAGTTGTTCCGGAAAATCACTTACTCTTATCAAGCTTTATTGGTCCCTGAACAAAAAACCACCTGAGAACAAACAGGTCATCTTTTGCCAGCCGATGGTGGACCGTAGAGATGTTGTCAAAGATTACATCAGATCTCGAACCAAAGAAGGGATACCCGCAATCAGCTTCAGTTCCAAGTCCCAAATCGAGAAAATTTTTCATGATTACGACGTTGTTATTGTGGACGAAATCCAGCTCACACCACACGATCTTCAAAGCTACTTTCTGAAAGAACTGCACCTTTTCTTGGACAGAGGGGGTTTCTTTGTTTGCGCCGGTTTAGACTATAACAGTTTGGGCGGTGAGTTCATTTTTCCGGCCCTTCTCAAGACCCGTGCCCACAAGATTCATCACCTATATTCTCTTTGCAGTATGTGCGGTAAGCCGGCAGACCGATTCGATCAGCGCCTGATAAATGGCATACCGGCGAACGTCAACATGCCGGACTTCGTCGGCCCCACCGATTCTATTACCTATGAGCCCAGATGCAGTGATTGTTTAATAGTCAAAAAATAAATGAAAATCTATTTTTCCGCCCCCATTAGCAATGTCGAAAAATCAGCTATGGATCGGTATACCCTTATAGTCCGCACTCTAAAAGATCTCGGGCACAACATACTTTATGATCATCTTCTAAACAAAAATAAAGAGTTTCTCAATAGACAAACCCCCAAGGAGAGCCTCGAAAACCAACGATTAATGACTAAGCGCAAGAATCAGGCCGACTTGATCATCATAGAGGCTTCAACCCCCAGCTTTGGCATCGGCCAAGAAATTGCCTACAGTCTTCAAAACAACAAGCAGGTTATCATCCTTTATTTGAAAGGTCACAAACCACACATCCTCCAGGATGAAGGCCAGGATCTTCTCTTTATCCATGAATATAGTCTTCAAGACCTCTCCGGCACTCTTTCCGAAGCCATCGAAGAAGCCCGGGAAAAAGTCGACGTCCGCTTCAACTTTTATATCTCCCCGGAAATCGGTCGATACCTGGATTGGGTTAGTCAAACAAAAAAACTCCCCCGCTCGGTATTCCTACGGGGTCTCGTCGAAAAGCACATGCGCTCCGACAAAGAGTACAAGGATTGAGTATCACTGATATATTTATTTATATGATCAAAAACAGATTTACTAGCATATTTTTCCCGCTACTATTTGCGGTCTTAGGTATAGTGATTATCTACTTTGGATATCTGTTTCTTCAGACACAAATCTCCGAAAGGCAAATCTTTTCCATTAGCCGGCCCGGTCAACCCACTAATCCGGAAAGTAGCGTAACTACCTCCATTTTTGGAACCTGGGAGTGTTTACCGGCTGGCTTCTCGGACGAAAAAGGGTCAGATTGTGCCATTGGTATCAAGACACTAAGTGATCGATACTTTCTACTGGTAGATTACGATAAATACCATCCCAAGACCATCAGGAGAGGTTTTGCCTATATTACAGGTAAACCAGGCATGACTGTTACCTCAAAAGACAACAAAAAAGTCAATCTTTTTCTGGTTACCAAAAGATAATTCCCCATCAAATATTATCCCATATACTTGACAGAATGGCAGGATAGTGCTATACTCCCCCCTATGAAATCACTTTTGCCCATAATCCTTATTATCCTGGTTCTTACCGGGGCTGTCACCTATTCCCTATCCAAGCGCATTATCCCCAAACGTGAGGAAAATCGCTTTGGAATAGCCGCCAATCAGCTTGGGAGTTCGATCATTACCCCAACAGCGTCTCCCACCAAGCAACCAACAACCAAGAACCCAGAACTTCCCACAGTCACCCCAACTCCCACCAAGAGCGAAGGTGTCATCTCAACTCTTCCCACCGTTACCGAAGATAACTCGGAAACCAAAGGTGGCCAAAAGACTGCTGACAAAACAGTCACCAAGATAACCAAAACTATTGTTTGTACTCCTGTCTACGGCCAAGCTAATACTTGTACCGAACACATCGTGGTCGACACCGGTGCTGCCGACGCCATTTTCTTTAACTTTGCCGGACTTTCTTACCTAGCTGGCCTAGCCGCCTTCGTCAAGGCCAAAACCCTGAAGAAGTAAGTTAAAATAATTGAACTTTACCTTTTCCCTTCTGTTTTAGCCCAGGAGAGAAAAGAGTAGAACTCAATCTACGCACGCTAACTTATTCAATTCCACTACCCCGCCAATCGGGGAACCCATCTCAATAGGAGTAACCCCATGTCCAACCAAATTTTGTTTTGGATCGTCCTTGTGGTCTGGGCCCTCATCTTTTTGGGCCTCGGCTTCTGGATCTACAAGGCCACTCGCCGAACTCTGCCCATCATCGTGATGGCCCTGTTCCTGCTGGTCTCGGCCTTCCTGGCCTACGGCAACTTCTTCCCAAGCGGCATCGCCGCCCCCACCTCCGACTGCACCCCCGCCACCGTGGTCACCGAGATCACCAATCAAGTGGTCTATGTGGACCTGCGCGACGGCGACCGGATCATGCCCTCAGTCGTCACAGTCAAGCCCGTGCTCGGCGGTAAAAACCTCATCGTGGTCACCGACCCCGGCTTCGCCATGGACATCATCTACCAGTCCATGATCTTCTCCAGCTACAAGCTCGAAGGATCACAAGCGGAAGTCCTCTGCTTCGTCGCACAGTTACCCGAAGCCAAAGACGCTGTGAAGGTGTACATCGGGAATGAAATCCCGAACGGCTACACCTCAGTTGAAAAGGCCAAGGGCTGGTGGGACTCCCTCACCACCCGCACCTATTCGACTGACGAGGAAGACCTCGATGCAGGAAAGGCAATTCCTTCCTTCATCCCTGCCGGCGCTACGAAAGAAATGCGCACCATTTCCCCCACCGGCAATGAAGCTGACTACGGCCAATTCTGGATCACTACCCAGCCGGGTCAGGTTGTCCATTATGTGGTCCTGAGTGGCTACAAGTTCACTATCATGGCCGGTTACGAAGGCACCAACTTCCACTACGCCACTGTCGCCGCCAACTTCTTCGACAACGTTATCCAAAAGACCGGATACGTGGTCGAACAAGACCACGTTTGGGGTGTCAAGCTGGTTCTCTGTGGTCCTGCCACAGCCACCGATACCATTCTCAACAGCGCCTACACCACTGATGCCGGCCTTACTGTTCCCGTCCATGCCGAGTGGCAAACCAGCCTATCTGGCTGGGCCTGCGAAAAGGTCGGCGAGTAGCCGTCACCTCCATCTTCTTCTCCGTTCCGCCCCTCCCGAATTTCTGGAGGGGCTTTTTTTTGCCCAAACCCTCCCCACCCTTGACTTTTACGCACATTTGTGCTATTATAGGACACATGAGAAACGCTAGAAACAAGCCACTCATCTCGGTAGTTATCCCTGTTTTTAACGGAAACGGTTATCTTCCTGCGGCCATTCAAAGTATCCTTGCCCAAACCTATCGCCATATTGAAGTTATTGCTATCGACGATGGCTCCACCGACAACTCTTTCGAAATCCTGAAAAGATTCGCCAAACTCGACTCTCGTGTCCGTGTATTCAGAAATCCCAAAAATTTAAACATCGCATATCGCCCGTATGGATGCCGACGACGTCGCTCTTCCTCACCGCTTAGCCAAACAGCTTCACTATCTACTCTTACACCCAGACACCGTTATTGTTGGTGGTCAGGTCAAAACCATCGACATTGATGGCAAAATCCTTGGCCGCAAACTGTTTCCCAAGTCAAACAAACAAATCAGAGAAGCTCTCTATACCAGCAACCCTATCCAACACCCCACAGCTATGATAAACAGAGCTCTATTGCCCAAAAATTTCATATGGTACAACTCAGCGTTTCCTCCCGCGGAAGATTACGATCTCTTTTTCCGTTTGGGAAAATACGGTAGTTACCACAATTTATCCTGTTTTGTCCTTCAATATCGTCAATATATTGGATCGGCTACCTTCAAAAACCCGATCAAAACCTTTGCGGCCACCAAGAAAATTAGACACTTAGCCATCACCAAGTATGGTTACCTTCCTAGTTTAAAATCGAAATTCATTCATTCCCTTCAAGTTTCTCTTATTGCCCTCCTTCCCGACTTCCTCATTTATCCTACCTATGTTTTGGTTAGAGGAATACGTTCTCCTCTCCAGCTTCTTGCCGACTATCTTGGAGAGATGAAATTCTTTCCAAACGTAATTCCCAAATCAGACAATTTTACCGTCCAGCCTTAATCGTCTCAAATCAAACTGATACCATTTGATATTCTCGTCAAGTTGTGATAATATAGGACATACTCACATTGACTAAGGAGACAAAATGACCCCTCGAAAATCTACAAAACCCGTAGTGTCGGCAGCACCCGTCGTAATCCCAGAGCCTGCCAAGACAACTTCCCCCATGAATTTGGTTCGAGGCATGGCGCTCGTCGGCGGCCTCACTGCCTACGCGCTTAGTTACGTTACCCATGGGTGGTTTCACGCCGTCATGATCTTGATGACCATTCTGTTTTCGGGAGTCTTCCTGTATACC
>Ga0075810_155_pt1 | contig 5541 bp, 6 predicted proteins | sample RifGroC2_FD_68270 | JGI IMG/M metagenome (GOLD analysis project Ga0075810, IMG submission 68270) | Microgenomates (Collierbacteria) bacterium GW2011_GWC2_44_30
GAAAAAATAAAATGGCGAAGAGCCGACCTAATCAAACAGGCAAGGAAATTTTCCAGAGAAAATTTTGAAAAGAAGTTCAAAAAAATAATTGATAAGATGGAGGTTGATGAGAAATAATTTGGCGCTAAAAGCGCTGTTCGTAAGCAACTCTATCTATTTGTTCGCCGCGCTACTTTTGGGGCCGCTCTATGCCGTATATGTTCAGAAAATTGGGGGAGGGGTGCTTCTCGTTAGTGTATCAACAGCTGTTTTTTATGTTTCCTCAACAATTTTTCTTTTGTTTGTAGCTAGGTGGGGGGATAGAATTCGTGAGAAGGAAATGATGCTGGTGGTGAGTTATGTTATTCGTGGACTAGGCTTTTTAAGTTATATATTCATTGGAAGCGCTCTGGCACTAATATTAATACAAGTTCTTTTTGGTTTATCCGAGTCGCTGGGAACACCGACCTTTGGGGCATTGTTTGCAAAACATATAGACAAAAAAGAGGAAGTGATGGAGTTTTCTGATTGGGCGATGGTATCCAATCTGGTTATGGCACTCGGTACAATTTTGGGAGGATTTGTTGTCAGTAGTTTGGGTTTTAATTTTCTATTCGTTACTATAGCCATTCTTTGTTTTCTTTCCGCCGGATGGATTATTTTTACCCCAAAGGGGGTCTTGTAATTATGCCTGAATTACCGGAAGTAGAGACCATAAGAAGACAGTTAAGTGAAGTATTGTTAGGTAAGGTGATAAAGAATGTCATAGTTCTTCGAGATAAGAGCTTCGATGGTGATCCCAATTCACTGACAGGAAGGAAAATAAAGGAGGTGAGTAGGAAATCTAAAGTTTTGGAAATTTTCTTTCATGAAGAAAAAGAAATGGTCATCGTGCATTTAAAAATGACCGGACAACTTCAAAAACTCAAGAACTCAAAAACTCAAGACAAAGGGAATTTATTACATGAAAGAATTGTAGGGGGGCATCCCAGCCCTGACTGGGTGAATGAGCTACCGAGTAAACACACTAGAGTAGTTTGGAATTTTACGGATGGTTCAAGATTGTATTTTAATGACATGAGAGTTTTTGGATGGATGAAAATGGTAAATAGAAATGAATATGAGAAGGAGATTCGAAAGACGGCCCCGGACATAACAGACAAGGACTTCACGGCGGACTTTCTCTTTAATTTATTAAAGAGGTCAAGAAAGGCGGTTAAGTTGGTTTTGTTGGATCAAGATAGAGTTGGGGGTTTAGGAAATATATACGTTAATGAGGCTTTGTATCTTGCCGGTATAAATCCTTTGAGAAGCGCTGATTCTTTGAGTGATGATGAAGTAAAACAACTTCATTCAGCCGCTATTAAGGTAATTAATTTAGGAATTAGATACGGTGGCGCAAGCGCGGCTGATGAAAAGTTTGTGAATATTTCCGGGTTAGGTGGAAAGTATCAAGACCACTTTTTGGTCTATCAACGTGCAGGAGAAAAATGTAGAAGGTGTGGTAGTTTAATTGAGAAAATGAAGGTTGGTGGTAGAGGGACTTTCTACTGCCCAAAGTGTCAAAAGTAAAGTAGAATTTGTGAATGCCGATACCTTTCATCGTCAGATCAGCAAGAGGGCTCAGTTTAGAATCCACAAAAAGAGCTAATTTTTTGTCGAAAATAATTCATATGGTGATGAGGCGAAAGGCAGACGAAGTGTGGAAGCATATTGGAAAATATGTCAACGGAAAGAAGGTGTTGGATGTGGGAATGGGAAGCGGGTCGATCTCATATTTGTTAAACAAGAAGGGGTTTTCTGTTACCAGCGTCGATGTGGCTAATTTGAGTATCTATGAAGACTTAAGCCCTGTGATATATGACGGACACAAATTGCCATTTGAAAACAAACAGTTTGACACCGCAGTTATTATTCATGTTCTCCATCACACGAGTGGCAAAACGAGTGGTGTTCGTTGAAGATACTTTTCGAAATTCATTTGAGTGGCTTGTTGGCGCTGTATTTGATTCATTAGGGAATTTTGAATTTTGGTGGCATAAATATAGAAAAGTTTCCGAATGGAGACAGATTTTGGCAAAGAACAGATGGAAGATAACGTTTTTCGATGAGTGGGGGGAAATGGGAATTGCTTCACTCTATGGTAGGTACTGTATGTTCGTGATTGAGTAACATGGATTGAGTGTAAAATGGGGGCAATGCTGAAGAAAATTGTATTGAGTGACTTTAGGAATTATAAAGCGGCTGAGTATGAGCTTTCCATTGGGGTAAATCTGGTGGTTGGGCAGAATGCGAAAGGTAAAACCAATCTCCTGGAAGCTATCTATCTTTTGGGAGTTGGTGACAGCTTTAGGGCAAAAAGAACAGAAGAGATGGTAGCTTTCGGTCAAGAATTGGGGAGAGTTAGCGGGGAGATAGAACTACCTAAGAACGATAAGTTGATGTTGGAGGTAATTGTAAATGGGGGTTTGGTAATGGGTAAGGTGGTCAATAAAAGAAAGTATTTGATCGATGGTATTTCAAAAAGAAGACAGGATATTTTGGGAATTTTACCTCTGGTTCTATTTAGGCCGGAAGACGTGGAGCTTATTGGCGGAGCCCCGGATACAAGAAGGAAATTTTTGGATCGCCTGTTAATTCAAGTGGATAGAATATATAGCAATAGTCTGACAACTTATGAACAAGCTCTGAGAAGAAGAAACAAACTTTTGGACGCAATCCGCGAAGGAAGTGCCAGCCCATATGCACTGACTTTTTGGGATGGGCTTCTTATAAAACATGGACAAGTTATTCAAGAGAAAAGGCGATCTCTGATTGATTATGTTAACGAGCTTTTTGGAAAGAGCGAGCTTTTTAAGGACTTGAAAATAACTTACGACATGAGTGCGATGAGTGAAGCCAGACTATCTCAATATAAGGAAGCCGAGGTGGCGGTTGGTTATACTTTGGTAGGTCCACACAAAGACGATTTTCAGGTAAAGGCGGAAACAAGAGATCTGGCTGTTTACGGATCCAGAGGTGAGCAAAGGATGGCGGTGCTGGCTCTAAAAATGGGAGAAATATATTTTATGGAAGAAAAGGGCGATAAAAAGGTATTGCTTTTATTAGATGATATTTTTTCAGAACTTGATGAAATACATAAGGGTGAAGTGCTGAGAGTAATGTCCGGGAGACAGGTGGTGGTGACGACTGCCGACGAAGGAGACATAAGTATGTTCAAGAAGGCGGCGACAATTAGACTTTCTTAGTGCGAATTTTTTCAAGAACTCTGGTGGATTGGATGGTGATAAGTACAGCAACGACGGTAACTGCCATAGCGTAAATAAACAGAGAGATTACTCCTGAGCCTTTGGCAAAGTATGGTTTGATGAAAACGGCGACATATTCTTTGATGGCTTCGTTCCATGCCAGAGCGGCGACTAAACCAAAAGATGTGGATACTAGAGTGATGACCTGAACAATAACTGTCTGATGAAGAGGCCCTGCTGGTTTCTTTTTCGTTTTCATGATTACATTATATACGTGGAGTGAAACCCGAATAGGTATAAAATATACACGATGAATATAGAAACATTTGATCCAAGCTGGTTTAAGGAGAGTAAGACATTGCGGGGAGGTAGTAGTAAGTATACAAAAGGGGTTACCGGCGGAGGTGTAACCATTGTCGGAGGTAGCAAATTATTTCATGGTGCACCGCTGATAGCCTTAAAAGCGGTTTCTAGAATTGTTAGTATGGTATATTTTTCTAGCCCTGAAGAAGATAGAGGAATTGCAGAGAAAATTAAGTCTTCGCTTCTAAATTTCATTTGGGTACCTTATTCAGATGTTGATAGATATGTGGCAAAATCCGAAGCGGCACTGGTAGGGCCAGGAATGATGAGGAGCCATATTAGCGAACATGGCTTTGTCTGTGATATGGAGGGTGAACAAACGAGGCGAATTAGCATAAGTTTGTTCAAAGCGTGTCCAAATCAAAAATGGGTAGTAGACGGAGGTACCCTGCAAGTAACAAAGGTAAGTGAGTTGCCAGGCGGGGCAGTAGTTTCTCCAAACAAAAAGGAATTCATGATGCTTTTTGGTGAAGAAATGAACAATAACCTTGATGAAAGAGCGGAACAAATTTTTCGATTGGCTAAGGAACATAATTTGGTGATACTGACGAAGGATGATGTATCGATGGTAAGTGACGGGGTAAGAGTGGTAAGGGTCACAGGAGGAAATGAAGGTCTGGTAAAGGGTTGCACGGGAGATCTAATCGCGGGATTAATTGTCGGGTTCTTGGCCAAAGATGATGGTTTGTTCGCAGCTGCGGCAGCCTCTTATCTGACCAAAAAGGCGGCTGAAAGATTGGCGGAGAAAAGAGGATTTATGTTTAATGCCGATGATTTGGTGGATATAGTGCCGGAAGTGTATGGAGAGACGGTTCATAGTTAGTAGTTGTTGGTTACTGGATGGAAATTTTGGGTTGAGATATTCCGCAGTAAATGCGATAATTGATTAATGTTTTCCCCGATTTTCAAAATTACGAATAAAACTCTATTTAATTTAATCGAGGTGGAGGTTGCCGGGGGAAACAAGGCTAAAACAAGAAAGTGTGGTCAGAAGGATTTTTAGCCTAGCTAGGTTTTCTGCTAATGGGCTTGGTATCGATGATGTGGCAAAAATTGTTAAAGACGAACCCGGAAGAGACGATAAGGCTCACAACGTGGCGATGAGGGTAGGAGTGGTAGGGAAAGAAAAAGACATCCAGCAAATACTAAACATGTTGAATGTAAACAGGTTAGTCGAGCAACTCGCTTTTTTGGCAGGAAAATTCCACCAGGGTGATATGGGTGAGAAGGAGCTTTCTCAAATCAACGCTCTACTTAGCGAAAGATTGGTATTGCCAAATGAAATGGGTCGGTTGCGAGGTACGGGAGTAGAAGGTTCAACATCAGTAACACCTTTGGCGGTGGAGGTTCCCTTTCAGATCGAAGACTTGTTTGGGTGGTTCAGAAACGCAAATAAAAACGAAATACATCCAATAAATAAGGCGGGGGTAATGTTTTATGAATTATTGAGAATTTGCCCTTATTCGGAAAACAATTTGTTGACGGCAATAGATTTTTATCAATTAGTTTTAGCATCTGAGGGCTATGGACTAAAAAAAATTTGGTCGATAGAAGAAGAAATTTTGAAAAATGCGGATAATTTTACACAGGCAGTGTCTTCTGTGGAGAGAAATGGTGGAGAGCTTACAATCTGGCTTGAGTTTTTGAGTAAATGCTTATCCCAATCGGCGGAAAAAGCCCAAACAAAAGTGATGAATTTGGTCGGAGACGCGCCTATATTTAAGTCTGATGGTGGTAGGGTGATTTCTCTGACGGAAAGACAAATAGCCATAATGGAGGAGATGACCCTGAAGGGTGAAATGACCATTAAAGAAATTCGAAATGTACTTCCTATGGTTTCCGACGATACGATCTTACGAGATCTGAAAGACTTGATCGATAAAAAATTGATCCGTAAAAAAGGAAAGACAAAAGGAGCTCTTTACGTGATGGGCAAAACCAGAAGTTATAG
>Ga0075810_147_pt1 | contig 5391 bp, 5 predicted proteins | sample RifGroC2_FD_68270 | JGI IMG/M metagenome (GOLD analysis project Ga0075810, IMG submission 68270) | Microgenomates (Collierbacteria) bacterium GW2011_GWC2_44_30
AGCCAGAAACATGGGTGTTAAGACACTTACCCTCGATGGTGTCGAACCCACCTATCTCGCCTCCCTTGCTATCCTGCAGCGGATCATCGAACTCGAAGAGTCCCGCTAACAGATAAGTTAAAAATAATTTTTAAGTTTCGTAGTGTTTTACCTGGCTAGAAAAATATTGCGCAATGTCAAAAAGCCGGTTTCTTTGTACTCAAAGAATTTTTGACGGCAAGCAAGGACGGCATTCGCGCTGGCGAATGAGCGTCCGGTTTTTCAAGACGGGTAAACACGAGAGAAAACAAAAAATTATTTAACTAACTTCAAATACTTCCTCTTCCCAATACGCACCACATTTTCCCCTTGATTGAGCGGCAGTTCTGCCTCTCCATCAATCCGTTTTTCGTTGAGGTAGATCGCCCCCTCCTTGAGTAAAGTCTTGAACTCCGTGTTACTAGTCACCAAACCATTGGCCAAGGCGTAAGCCGTCAGTGATGCCTCTGCCCCCAGCACAGGCACAGCAAAATCAACTTTAATCACCGGTGTATCTTCCCCTGCCGTTTTCTCTACAACTGTCTTTCTGAAATGTTCTTCCGCCCCGGCTATTGCCCCTTCCCCATGTAACTCATTTACGATGATATTTGCCAACTCTTTTTTGAGATTCATCGGGTTCTCCCCTTTTTCAAGTCTGGACTTTGCTTCATCAATTACTAGTTGTGAGGCGTTCGTTCCCATTAGGTAGTAGGTCAAGATCACGGGATCTTCAATCCAGATGGCGTTACCCCAAGACTTACTCATCTTGCGTCCATCCGTTCCCGGTAAAAAGCCATTGGCTAAGACAAACGACTCTTTCCCCCTAAGATTTTTTTGCAGAGTTCTTCCTGCCTGCATATTAAAGGTTTGATCAGTTCCCCCCAGCTGGATATCAGTATCCATGTAGTAACTATCGTATCCTTGCATGATAGGGTAAAGTACTTCAGGTAAACTCACAGGTTTCCCCTCCGTCAATCTTTTTTTGATCAGCTCACGGCTAATGAAGTCGTTTAGAGAAAAGTTTCTGGTGAGCTTAAGTACATCACCAAAGTTCAGCTTGCTCAGCCATTCGCTATTGTGGTGCACTTGAACTTTCGTAAAATCCAGAAACTTCGCCGCCTGTCGTTTGTATGTCTGGAAGTTTTCTTCGATTTGCTCATCAGTCAATATCGGTCTCTCCGTTTCTTTATCGGAAGTATCACCCACTTTTGCCGTAAAGTCACCGATCAAAAACGTCACGTTGTGACCAAGATCGGCCAAAATCTGCAGTTTCCGCAGTGGAAAAGCGTGTCCCAAGTGAATTCTGGTTGCCGTCGGATCGATTCCCAAGTAAACGTTTAGTTTCTTCTCTGAATACAATAGTTTCTCCAGCTCTGCTCGGCTAGGAATAATGTTCTCGACTCCCCGAGTCAAAAAACTCTCAATTAATTCTTTCTTACTTGCTTCATCCATATTTGTATTTTACATCGTCCTGTATCGTAACGAGACTATGTTGTTTTGTTCATCTCTTCCTTAATAATCATCTCCGCAAAATCGGCAAGCGTCATCACTCCCAAATCTTTCTGACCTCTGGCTCTTACCGACACTTTTCCAGACTCTACCTCTTTTTCACCCAAGATCAGCATGTACGGTACTTTTGAGGCTTCCGCATTACGGATTTTTTTGCCTAGAGAATCTGCATCGCTATTCAGCTCTACCCTCAAACCCTTCTCCTTTAACTCTTTAGCAATTTTTTCAGAATACCCCATCGTTTTCTCGGACACAGGTAATATCGTTACCTGAGTAGGTGATAACCATACCGGGAAAGCTCCGGCATAATGCTCAATCAAAATCATCATGGCTCTCTCCGCAGAACCAAGGATAGCCCTATGGAGCATCACGGGATGTTTCTGCTCACCATTCTGATCCGTATAGACCAAGTTAAATCTTTCCGGCATTACATAGTCAATCTGCAACGTAGATAGTTGCCACTCACGCCCCAGCGCGTCAGTTGCTACCAAATCCATTTTTGGCGCATAAAAGGCCGCTTCCCCGGGACCGTCATAGTATGGAATATTATTTCTCTCCATGATTTCCACCGCCCACTTTTCGACCCTATCCCATACGGCGGGGTCGCCTAAGTATTTTTCGGGGTGCTCCACGTCCCTCGTCGACAATCTGTACTTGTACTTAAAGCCAAAGGTATCCATCACTTTCTTGGTCATCTGCAATGCCATATCGATTTCAGCATCCACCTGATCCTCCCGGCAAAAGATGTGGCAGTCATCTTGAGAAAACGATCTTACTCGCCCAAGCCCTGATAGTTCTCCCGGCTTCTCATCGCGGTACAGCATGGCAAAGTCCGTTAATCGCAAAGGAAGATCCCGATAACTTCTTGGTTGAGCCGCATAAATCTGGGTATGCTGAGGGCAGTTCATCGGCTTTAGAAACATTTCTTCATCGGAATAATTTGACACCACACGGAACATGTCGCCTTTGTATTTGTCATAATGCCCGGAAGTCTTAAACAGATCGGCTTTAGCTATCTGAGGCGTCCACACTTGAAAATAACCCTGTGCTACTTGCACCGACTCAACAAACTCGGTTAATTTTCTGCGGATAAACGCGCCCTTGGGTGAGTAAAGTGGCAATCCGCTTCCCACCAAATCCGAAAACGAAAATAAATCCATTTCTTTACCCAACTTTCGGTGATCCCTCTTTTTGGCTTCTTCCTGTTGCCAAATGTATTTATCCAATTCTTCCTGAGTCTCGTAAGCCGTTCCATATATTCTCGTCAGCATTTTGTTCTTCTCATCCCCATGCCAATAAGCTCCCGCAATCGACAGCAGCCTGAAGGCTCCAATCTCAGATACCGAATCCAAGTGTGGCCCGGAACAAAGATCCTCATCGATCACTTTCCCGTTTGGCAAAGTCATCTGGTAGGTTGAGAACTTTTCTCCCCTTCCGGCAATCTCGTCCACCCACTCCATCTTGTATGGGTTTCCGTCAAAGATTTTTTTGGCCTCATCGGCGTCGATCTCTCGCCTTACCATCTTCGATTCGGACCTAATTATTCTGGCCATTTCTTTCTCAATCGCTGGAAAATCTGCTTCCGTCACCTTCTCTTCCAGATCAAAGTCAAAGTAAAATCCCTCATCCGTCGCCGGCCCCATCGCTTTCTTCAGATTTGGGTACAGTTTTTGCATGGCCGTGTGCAACACGTGCTCCGCGGTATGTCTGAGCTTCAGCATTTTCTGCTTACTCTCATCCATTTTTATATATTTATCATCCAGTTTTTTCGACATATTCTTTCGGAACAAGTATCGCCAAGTCGTTATCCAATGATGAAAAGATTGCGCAAAGCGAAAAAGCATGGTTTCTCTGTACTCAGAGAATTTTTCGCTGCAAGACAGGATGGCTTTGCCGCAGGGCAAAGAGCAGTCCGTTTTTCAGAATGGATAATGACGGCAAGCGATCTGTTCCGTCACTAATAATTTGTTAATAACAAAAAACTACCTTCTTGCAGGAACCCTTGTGGGGTGGTTCCATCCTGCTTGCGGTAGCCTCTTAATTGGAGCGTTGGTGCCCCCTGACCTGTTCCTCCGGGTTGGTAATCCATCAATGGAACAATTCAACTATTTAAATTATACCTCTATCGGTAATGATTTGTGATAGCAATTATCTCAATCGTTTCTCTATCAGATAAAAACATTAATAAAGCACGGAATTGCCTATCAATTCTAATGCTGTAAATTCCTCTGTTTCTAGGCTCTAACAACTCCAAGTTCAAACTTGGATATTTGGGATTTTTTGTGAGAAAACTCATCTGTTTCTCAAATTTACCTCTCAACCCATACTTCCTCAGCTTGACTTCGAGATCTTTCCTCAAAGGCAAGATATTGAACATCTTTATTTCTTAGCCGCCTTACTCTTCTTTAACCCTTCTCCTAAATCCGTCAGAAAGCCTTCGTTGTATTTGCTGGTCTTTCTAAAATCATTGACCACCTCTTCCGGTTCATCGGTAGGATTGGCCACCATAAACGGAAAGTCCACCATCTGGCTTGATATCACATTATTTTTTAGCACAAACCGAAGAGCCGATCTTACAAACTCGCTCCTGTTTGCATAACCATACTTTTCGACCATTAGATCCACGTCTTGAATTTGTTTCTCTGGTAGGGACACATTCATCATAGCCATATAGATAATATATCAGTTTTGTCAAACCTTGTCAATCTTTAACATCTTGAGGCTAAGCACAGTCCAACCGCTTATAGCACAGGCACAAACACTTGACATTTTAAGTTATAGGATGTACAATTACACTCAATTCAAGGCTAAATTAACATTCCAAAGGAGGGCCACGTGGCCAAATTCGTTCTTTCCCAGGATAACAAAACCCAGCTTGTTGATAGGATCAAAAAGGCCCTTGGCCGCCCCAATCCCACGGTCGCCGTCGAACGGGAATATTTCTTAGGGATCACACCCAAGAAAGAAATCACACAGGATAAGATAAAGGGAATCACAGCCAACGACAAAGGGATCATCATTACTCTTCAGAAAGCCGGTCAGTTAGTGATCCAGTTTTCAGAACATCAGGATGACCACGCTTTCACGCTCTATCCTAAGATGATCAGATTCTTCGCGAATCAGGGAACTTACAAGCTCACTGTCAAATGACTCCACTAGGGGGTCATTTTTATTTCTCTTTTTTTTACCCTAAGTGGTGGGAATAAAACACCTTCTCTTCCTGACACGTCCTCCAGGAACCAGAAAAGTCTTTCCGAATGTCCCCAGCCGGAAGTTGGTGGCATACCATATTCCAGCATCTCCACAAAGTCGGTGTCGAGCATCTGGGCTTCTTCATCTCCCGCCTCTCTCTGGGCCTGTTGCTCCTCAAATCGCTGTCGCTGATCTTCTGGGTCATTTAATTCGGTATATCCGTTACCCAGCTCCGATCCGGCAATGATGACGTGGAATCTCTCGGTCAACTCCGGATTTTCCGGCTTACTCTTGGCGAGAGGTGACATAAACTTCGGTTCGTTTATTAGGTAGGCCGGTCCGGCAATACTTTTCCGGATTATTTTCCAGCAGTTATCAATCAATCTGCTTCTGTTAATTGCTCCAGTTAACACCACCCCTGCTTTCTTAACCGCAGCAAGCATTTCTTCGTCAGTCGACTTAAAGATATCTATTCCCAGCTTCCCTTTGATTATTTCCACATAATCAATCTCTGTCCATTCGTGAGCCAGATCATACTCCATCCCTCTACTTACAAACTTTGTCTTCCCATAAACTTCTTTGGCAATATATCGGTAAAGTTCTTTCACGAGCTCCATGTTGTCCCGGTAATCGGCATAAGCCCAATACCACTCGCACTGATAATACTCCGGC